>Ga0310691_10005777_pt1 | contig 13396 bp, 12 predicted proteins | sample 176DNAGHGlowgp2_FD_203887 | JGI IMG/M metagenome (GOLD analysis project Ga0310691, IMG submission 203887) | Sheep rumen microbial communities from Palmerston North, Manawatu-Wanganui, New Zealand - 1766 DNA GHGlow gp2 (v2) (version 2) | ecosystem: Host-associated > Mammals > Digestive system >... | reverse complement strand
CCTGTGCGTCTTTCCGGAACATGCCTTCTCCGGAGCAGGGAACATCGGCCACAATGACGTCGAAAAGGGGTTCCTCCCCAAAGGCCGACGGGTCTTGTGATATGCAACCTGTCCGAGGGTCTCCCCAGCTGTCCAGGTTGGAACGGAGGACGGCGAAGCGCCCCCGCATCACCTCGTTGCAGAGGAGGGAGAAGTTGTCCGAGAAGCGTTCCCGCAGGGAGGCGGCCAGGTCCGTGCTCTTGCCGCCCGGGGCGGCGCACAGGTCCAGCACGGCGGCTCCGGGAGCCAGCTGCGGAAGGATTTGCCGGAAAACATGCCCCACAAACATGGCCGACGAGTCCTGCACGTAATAGCAGCCGGCATGGAAGAGCGGGTCCAGGGTAAAGACGGGGCGTTCCTTCAGAAGATAGCCATAGGGGCTCCAGGGAACGGGCTCCGCACCCGGAAACGGACATTCCGTCAGCTTGGCGGGATTCAGGCGGAGGGAAACGGACGGCGGGGCCTGGAGGGCCTCCAGCACGGTAAGGGCCTCCTTTTCACCCACCGAGGCGGCGAGCAGCTCTTTGAATCCTTCCGGGGAAGCGGTCATTTGGTCCACTGTGCGGGGTCGAAGCCTTCGGGCATCTTTCCGTTGGAGGCGTCCACCAGACCGTCCACCACCTTGTCCAGGGCTTCCTTGAGCTTGCCGGAGAGCATCATCTTCATCATAAGATTAAGGTCTGCCTCTACGGAAATCCAGAAGTCCGTCTTGTACGGATCTTCGGCGGCGGGGTCAAAGTGTACCACGATATGGAAGGCGAAGGGGGCGCCGTAATCCACCAGCTCTATGCGGGAATAGGGCACCCTCTGGTGCACCTTGACGCCGATGTTGAAGCCCTGCACCGTGGCGGTGAGGGTGTCCATGTCGGCCTGGATCATTTCTTTCTTGTCTTCCGGGAGCATCTTCACGAAGTTGCTCAGGTCTGTAAAAGACATGTACATTTCCGCGGGCTGGCGGGACACGATGCCGTGTTTGCTTTCTATATTGGTCATAATTTGTTAACTTTGTGACCTGCAAAGATAGCAAAAACCATGCACAAAATCTACTTCGAGAAGCGCTGTATCATTATTTGTTCTCCCGGGGATGAAGCCCTGGCCGATCCCAACTCCGTAGAGTTCCACATGGGAGAGCGGGTGGACGTGGGCGCCCTGGTGAGGATGTTCGAGGTGCAGGATACCCTTTCCCGCATCTACATCCCCTCTACGGACATCGAGCAGAGCTATCGGCGCATTTGTGCAGAATTCAAGGAGGTGAATGCGGCCGGGGGGCTGGTGTCCAACCGCCGGGGAGACTTCCTCCTCATTTCCCGCGGCGGCCTGTGGGACCTTCCCAAGGGCCATCAGGAGGCCGGTGAAGACATTGAGGTCTGCGCCATGCGGGAAGTGCAGGAAGAGACCGGGGTGGACCAGCTGGACCTCCGGCGCCTGATCTGCATCACGGACCATGTGTATTTCCGGAACAATCTGTGGCACCTCAAGCACACCTGGTGGTACGACATGCTGTACACAGACCCCACCAACCTCACGCCGCAGCGGGAAGAAGACATCACAAAGGCCGCCTGGGTGGCCAAATCCTCCCTTCCTCCCTTCCTCAAAAACACCTATCCTTCCATTCAGGAGGTTTTCCGCGAGGCGCACATCTGAAGAGCCTTTGGGCCAGGTGGGATTCCGTGCCACCCACCGCGCCCACACAGCAATTATTTACGCGCCCTTTTCTTTCTGATACAGTTCCCAGGAGTTGTAGAGGTTTTGCCAGATGGCGTACAGGCCGCCGGCCACGGAGGTGACGGGCGTCATGTAATTGTAGCCCAGCCAGATGAGGAAGCCGGTGTTCTTCTGCCCAAGGGCCTGTCCGGCGGTGAGGTTGTCCACCGGGTCTTTCTGCATGCGGTGACCGGCGAAAAACTGGAGGGCGCAGGAGAGGACGGAAACCACCACGATGCCGGCTATGGCCCAGGGCCCCAGGTGGCTCAGAAGCAGCGCCCGGGTGGCTAATACCATGGCCAGGGTAAGGCCCACGCCCCAGACATAGAAGGAGTTGGAGGCCCAGCGCATCAGGCGCCGTTGCAGCCGGGGCAGGGTATAGCGGATGAGCCAGGCCACCAGCCCGGGCAGGATGAGCACGGGGAACACCTTGAGGGCGATATGCCCCACATAGGCCCAGAAGCCCATTTGGGCCGACGGGTTCACCAGCGGAATCACCAGCGGGATGAGGAAGGTTCCGGCCAGGTTGATGGCCACCAGATAGGTGACGGTAGCCGCCAGCCGGCCGCCCAGCCGGTCTGTGATAACGCCTGCGGCCGATGCCGTGGGGCAGATGAAGCACAGCATGGCACATTCCAGCAGCATGCGGAAGGTGCCGGGCTCCGTGAGCAGGACCCCCAGGGCGAAGAGCAGGAACAGTCCCACCTGCAGGGCAAGGGCTTTCAGATGCCAGGAGGTAAGTTTGAGGTCGTGCGGGGAAATCTTCACGAACTGGAAGAACAGCAGGATGGCAATCACCAGCCGCTGCCCCTCAGAGGCCAGCGGATGCAGCCAGACGCCGTAAGGGTGCAGGGCCGGCGTGAAGTGGTACAGGAGATAGAGGCTGATTCCCAGGACGATGGCCCCGGGCAGCATCCATTCCCGCAGGAGCCGGCCCCATTTATTCATCGGCCTTTTTCCTTTGGAAGAGCTTTTCCATGACGGGGTCTGTAAAACGCATGCAGATGCCCGTGAGGAAGGCCAGGATGAGGGTTCCCTCGCGGATGACCACCGTGCTGCCGTTGCCTGTGAGAAGGCCGAAGCAGATGTAGGAGAACACCACCGTGAACAGAACCATGACTACGTCGAAGATAACCTTCATGGTACCGTACTTCAGACGGAAGACATCGGCCAGGACGGCCACCATCTTGTCTCCGGCCAGAATCCAGCCGTCCCCGATCACTTCCATCTTGATGCCGATGGCATTCAGCAGCACCGTGGCTATGCACAGGAGAATCTGCACCAGATAGTTGGTGGAGGGGGAGGCGATGGCGTCGAACATCCAGATGAAGACGTCGCAGAAGTAGCCGAACACGAAGGCGGCGGGAATCTGCATCAGATAGCGCAGTTTGAATTTTTTCCGCAGAATCAGGGCTTGCAGGCCGATGAAAAGCAGGTGCATAATCCAGGTGAAGGTGCCCACGCTGATGTGGGTCCACTGGAGGTTGAGGATGGTGGGAGGGCAGGAAGGGGGCGCTACGCCCAGGTTGGATTTGATGGAGAGGCCCACGCCCATGGCAATCAAGACCAGTCCGGCGGTGGAAATGCCATAGCGCACCGCAATATCTTTGAAATTCATAAAAAGTTCTTTTTGGGGGTGCAAATATCCGCATTATTGTGTAATTTTGCAAATCGTATTCTTACATTTTGTGTTATGAAAAAGTCATTGATTATCATGATTTCATTTCTTTCCTTTGCAGCCTGCGCCCCCAAGAGCGGTGCACCGGCATTGGACCTCACAGACCTTGACACCACCGCCAGTCCCAAGGTGGACTTCTACCAGTATGCCACCGGCGGCTGGCAGGCCAAGAACCCCCTTCGTCCGGAGTTCTCCCGCTATGGCAGTTTCGACGCCATCCGCGAGCGTACCCAGGAAAACCTGAACGCGCTCTTCGAGAGCATGACCACCCTGGAGGCGGCCAAGGGAAGCGTGGACCAGAAAATCTCCGACCTCTATAAGATGGCCTTGGACTCCACCACCCGCAACAAGCTGGGTGCGCAGCCCATCCAGCCTTATATCGCCCAAATCCAGGCCGTGCAGTCCCGCGATGAGCTGGCCACCCTCCTGGGTGAGATGAGTCTCTACGGTGAAGGCGGCTTCTTCGGCGCCGGCGTGGAGGCAGACCTCACCAACAGCGACATCCAGGTGCTGTACTTGGGCCAGGGCGGCCTGGGCATGGGAGACCGCGACTATTACCTCAAGGCCGAGAACCAGGCCCTGTACCAGGGCTATCAGGCCTATCTGGAAAAGGTGCTGGAACTTGCCGGCATTGCTGATGCCAAGGATATCGCCGCCAAGGACATGGTGGTGGAGACCGCCCTGGCCAAAATTTCCTGGAGCCGTGAGCAAAACCGCGACATGCAGGCTATTTACAACCCCATGAGCAGTGAGGAAATCTTCACCAAGTGGCCCGGCCTGCGCTTTGACAAAGTTTGCGCCGCCGCAGGTATCGCTCCCCAGGAGAAGGTCATCGTCCAGCAGCCCTCTTACTTCGACGGCCTGTCGGCCATGATGGAAAAGAACGACTTGGAATACTTGAAAGCCTATCTCCTGTGCCAGTTTGTGAGCGGACAGTGCGGCGCCCTCAGCGACGATTTCTACACCGCCAGCTGGGAGTTCTTCTCCCACCAGATGGCCGGTGCCCAGGAGCAGCAGCCCCGCTGGAAGAGAGCCATGGGCGTTCCCAACAGCCTGCTCGGAGAAGCCGTGGGCGAGATGTACGTAAGCCGCTTCTTCCCGGAAAGTTCCAAGCAGAAAATGGTGACGCTGGTGGAAAACCTGCGCAAGGCCCTGGGCGAGCACATCGACGCCCTGGAGTGGATGAGCGACTCTACCAAGGTCCGCGCCCGCGAGAAGCTGGCCGCCTTCACCGTCAAGATTGGCTATCCCGACAAGTGGAAAGACTACAGCACCCTGGACATCAATCCGGAGAACAGCTATTATGAGAACCTCCGCAATGCCAGCGCCTGGTATGTGAAGGACAACATGGACAAGCTGGGCAAGCCCACGGACAAGACCGAGTGGGGCATGACGCCGCAGACGGTGAATGCCTATTACAACCCCACCACCAACGAGATTTGCTTCCCGGCCGCCATCCTTCAGAAGCCCTTCTTCGACCCCGATGCCGACGACCCCGTGAACTACGGCGGAATCGGTGTGGTGATTGGCCACGAAATGTCCCACGGTTTTGACGACCAGGGCTCCATGTTCGACGCTCACGGAAACATGGTGAACTGGTGGACGGCCGAGGACAAGGCCAAGTTCGACGCCCTGGGAGACAAACTGGTGGCCCAGTTCGACGAGGTGGAAGTGCTGCCCGGCGTCCACGCCAACGGCCGCTACACCCTGGGTGAGAACATCGGAGACCACGGCGGCCTGTCCATCGCCTACAGCGCCATGGAGAACGCCCTCAAGGCTTCCGGCAAGACCAAGCCCATCGACGGCTTCACGCCGGCCCAGCGTTTCTACCTGAGCTACGGCGCCATCTGGGCCCAGAACATCACGGACCAGGAGAAGGCCCGCCTCACCAATCTGGACCCCCACTCCCTGGCCGTGAACCGCGTGAATGTGAGTGTCCGCAACTTCCAGACCTTCTTCGATGCCTTTGACATCCACGAGGGTGACCCGATGTTCCGTCCGGAGGCAGAGCGCGTCCACATTTGGTAGCGGAGCGCTTCATATCCCGGAAACTCAAGTTCCAAGGAAACGTGGCGGCGATAGCTATCGCCGTCAGTTTCTTTGTCATTATCGTGGCTGTGGCCGTCAGCTCCGGATTCCGCTGTGCCATCCGGGAAGGCGTGGCGGCCATGACCGGCGATATTTCCATCGCCCCTTTCCCATCGGCCGATAACGAGCCCGTCTCCATGCCGGCCGTGCTTCCGGAGACGGAGGCCATCCTTTCCCTTCCGGGCGTGAAGAGCATCACCCCGGTGGCCGTGCGGGCGGGCATCGTCAAAAACGGAGAGACGGTGCACGGGGTGTTGGTCAAGGGACTTCCCTCTCAAGCCGGAAATCCCCTCCAGGTCTCCATTCCCCATCGGCTTGGTGAAATCATGCAGGCAGGAGAAGGGGACGACCTTACCACATATTTCATAGGGGAGAAGCTCCGGGCTCGCAAATTCAAGATTGCGCGGGTTCACCGGGACCTGGTGGAACTGGACGACAACCTGCTGGTGTATGCTTCCTTGGAGGACATCCAGCGCCTGAACGGCTGGGATTCCACCCGCGTCTCCTCCTTGGAAGTGCGGCTTTCCGAAGGAGCGGACCCGGAGCGCCTTGCGCTGGCCATCGGCACCCTGGCGGAAGACTATTATGTCACTTCTTCCCGCCAGGCCTATCCGCAGGTGTTTGACTGGCTCACCCTGCTGGACTACAATGTGCTTATCATCCTCATTCTGATGACGGTGGTGGCCGGTTTCAACATGGTGAGCGGCCTCCTGATCATGCTTCTGAGGAACATTTCCACCATCGGCACGCTCAAGACCCTGGGGATGGACAACCGCTCCGTGGGAAGGCTTTTCGTGCGGATTGGGGCCGAGGCTGTCTTGAAAGGCATGCTGGTGGGCAATGCCGCCGCCCTTCTTTTCTGCCTTGTCCAGGGAACCACCCATTTCATCCCCCTGGATCCGGTCAATTACTTCGTCTCCTGGGTTCCGGTACGGGTTAATCTGTTATGGATTCTCCTGGCCGATGCCGCCGCTTTCGCGGGCATCCTCCTGCTGCTGTGGCTGCCTTCCCGCGTGGTGGCCCGGATAGACCCCGCCCAGACGGTCAAGGCCGACTAACGGGGATACACCTTGCTGTAATAGGCGTAGGTATTGAGGACATTTTCCACATAGGAACGGGTATGGTGGCCTTCCGGCAAATAGTTCTTGACGCTTTCCCAGCGGCTGTCATCCCTGCCTTCTTCCCGGGCTTTTTCCAATAATTGGATTAATTTTCCCTCTCCCATGTTATAGGCGGCCAGCGCAAAGCAGATGGCTTCGTGGGGATCTGCCGCCGTGTTGCTGAACAGCGTTTCCATCCTTTTCAGGTAATGGGCCCCCACGGAGATGTTGGCGGCCGGGTTCCGCAGCACCTCTTCCGAATAGCGGCTGCTAAGGATTTGCATCAGGCCGATGGCACCCTTGGAGGAGTTGGCGTCGTTGTGGAAACGGGATTCGTGGTAGGTTACGGCAGCCAGCAGGCGCCAGTCCCAGCCGATGCTGTCTGCGCTGGCACGGAGGAGGTTGTCGTACTGGCTGATGGATTTCAGGTTCACCGTCTTTCCGGAGAAATAGCGTTTCTGCATCCGGTTGAATCGGGCCGATGCCGTGAGTTCCGTAATCCACTGGTTGATGTGTCTCAGGGCTTCCACTTCGTTTTCCCGCACGGCCCAGACACTGCCGTCGGCAAAGGAACGGGAGGTGACCAGTCCCCTCAAGGCCGTGTCCGGAGGGTCGTTTACCACCGCCAGGTCCAGGCTTCCGTGCCTCAGGGAGTCCAGGATGAAATTGCCCTGGGCCAGGACGATGCTCATTTGCAAGTTTTTGTCCTCTGCGTATTTTTTGACCAGCGAACGGTGGAATTCGGCATCCTGGACAGGAATGGCGCAGCGGAGAGTTTCCTGAGGCGGCGCACTCCAGGGAGAGTTATTGCTGCTGATGGGAATCAGGAGCATCACCAGGGCGCAGGCGGCCGAGTATGCCATGAGTCGGGGGGTCATCGGCGTCCGCTTTGTCTTGTAGATTCTCCGGAGCCGCCAAAACCGGAACTGGCGCGGGAAGAAAGGGTTCTGATTGCTCCCAGGCGGGGATAGAAGGGCCAGCTGATACCCACTTTAATCATGCCGGGCGGCTGGATATAATGGTGGGCGGTAAAGTAGTCCCGGTTCTTCATGGGCCAGCCGCGGCCGGCATTTTCCATCTTGATGAAAATACAGCACTTCTTCCATTGCATGTTCACGAAGACGTCAAAGACCGGCGTATTGCCGTACTGCTCCACTTCCTGCAGGTGGAAGACACCGGCCACCGGATTGAAGGCGGGCGCATACCACAATGTATTGAAGCGGGCATTGAGGCCCACTTGCAGCTGGAGGGTTTTGGCGTTCACGATATTGAACTGTGCATACCACCTCAGGTTAAGGGCAAGAAGCGGCAGGGGCAGAACCTCCGGCCGGGAGGAGAATTGCAGCAGGGCTTCGTTGTCCAGGTGGATGGGGCCGAAGGCGAAGTCCTTGCGGAGGGTGGCGGAAATCACGCTCATAGGCGTGGTGTTCTGCCGGGCCACGCCCAGGGTGTCGTAATAGACATTTCCGGACAGGAGGGCATATCCGGCGGTGGCCCTCAGCTTCCAACGGGGGATGTCTAATTGGGCTTCAATCCGGGTGGTGGACACCTTGGAGAAGTCATTCTCCCACTTGTAGTGGTTGGTATAGAAGTGCTGCTGGTAAAAGTCCGGCTGCTCCAGGCGGGTTTCAAATTTGGCCGACAGGGAGATGGGGCTGTCCGGCTGCCGCCGGAAGGGATAGAAATTCACCTTGGCGTTGGCCTTGACAAAGAAATCTCCCACTTCGGTACCGGCAAAGTTGAACAGGCCGGTGGCGTTCCACTGGAAATATCGGCCCACGAGGCCCTCTGCACCGGCATAGGCATAGAAACTGTTCCACTTGTGGCTGTAAGGTTTGTACAGGGCTTCGTTGGGAGACTGGAGGTAGAAGGTCTGGAAACGGTTGCCCACGCCGCCTTCCACCCTGGATACAATGGCGTCTTCCTTCCAGGGCTGCAGGCGCACGTAGATGCGGTTCTCCAGGCGCATGTTCCTCAGGGAGTCCGAGCTCTTGGTGGGATTGATGTAGAAACGGTCGTTGAAAAAGAGGCTTTGGCGCTCGTCCGTCTTGTCCACATACCGCCGGGTGTAGGTGCTGAACTCCGTAGAGGTGCCTATGAAGCCGGTGGTGATGTTGGTGTTCAGGGTGTCGGCCTTCACCCACGCGGTATCTTTCCGGTGCCGGAGTTTTTCGATGAAGTCGAAGGGAATCCGGAAGCTCTGGTCATAGTAGGCCGTAAGCTTCTTGTAGCGGTACGATGCCGATGCCAGGTTCACGTCTATCTCCCGCACATCCACCAGGGTGTCCCGGATCCAGGTACTGTTTTGCACGCCGCCGCTTTCCGTTCGGTTTCCGTGGTTGTAGATAAAGCCGCCGTGGGCCAGGTAACGCTTGCCTAAGTAGTTGCCGGACACAAAGTAGTTGCGGTTGTCCGTATGCTCGTTCTTGAGGATGCCGGCACCGCCGTAACGCTTCATCTCGGCCGCCACATTGAGGGCGGGAGTGATGTTCTGTGTGGTGAAAACGCGGAAGTTGTCGGTAGATAAAGTGCTGTTGTTGAACAGGTTTCCGGAATATTCCAGCTCTGTATAAGGCGTTTTGGTGTTGAAGGAGGGAAGGTTCTCGGCCGTGTAGCTCCAGGTTTCCAGCGTCTGGTAGAAGGAGGCCGATTTCTCCTGATTCCGGCGGAACCAGTTCAGCTGCTGTGCGGCCGAGCCGGGCATGCCCAGCCAGGAGGCCCCCACGTCCTCCCGCATGAAGGGGAGGTTGTAGAAGTGATAGTTGGCGGTGGTGTCCCACTGGAACACCTCCATCTGGTTGTTCAGGCGGTTGTGCCGCCAGGTGACCAGGCGCTTGTACTGCAGGGAATCCGGCAGGAAGGCGGTTTCCAGCACGCGGGGCGTATTCTGGACAATACTGTCCTTGATGCGCTGGAGGCTGTCCTTGCGGCGCATGATGGAGTCCTGGCGGTGGCGGATGGCCGGGTAGGTGACGTTTTCGTAGGTCCAGCGCTTGCGGTCGGCCTTGCTCATGGAGGCCCATTTCTTCTCCCAGGCGGCCTTGGCGGCGGCGGTGGAATCGGCCAGGAAGAGGGAGTCTATCCGGGGCCAGAGCAGGGAGTCTCCTTCGGCCTTGAGGGAGTCCACCACCAGCTTGTGGGTGTAGCTGTCCTTGGTGGCCACGTACCACTCGTAGAGGAAGGGGTTGGTGTACTTGAGGCTGTCGGGCACTTTCATGGTGTCGCGGGCGAAGACTGCGGGAACGCTGTCCTCCTCGTTGGCAAAGAGGTCGAAGTATTCTTCTTCCAAGGTATCGGCCTTGGCACGGAGGCTGTCCGTCTGGATGCGGGCGTGCGTGTCGATGGCGACGGTGTCCGGCCGATAATAGGGCACAAGGGTGGCCCGTACACGTTCGCTGCGGGCTATGTCTATGCCCAGCGTCTGTGCCAGAACCGCCCCTGTGACGGCTGCGGGAAAGAGGATTTTGGACCACATCTTTGCCATATCCTGCAAAGATACGAATTTAGCCTTAACTCACCAAATCCCCCTGAATCAGCTTCAAGCTAGATAAACATGTCGGTGGAGATGGCTCCGGCGGCCAGTACCACGGCCAGCACCACCAGGTCTATGAGCCAGAGCACGAAGATGACCAGGCCTGGTTTCCAGGAGGGGGATTTGAAACCAAAGATGAGCTGGATGCCTCCGTACAACAGTCCCACGAAGGGGAGGATGACGGCAAGGGCCAACAGCACCACGCCCCAGGTCTGAGAAAACAGGTCGGTAATGAAGGGCGCCTCGTCGGCGAGTTCCTGCAGCCACTCGTTCCAGGGAATATGGAACAGCTGCGGGCCGTGGAAGGTGAGCAGGGACATGGAGGCCAGGCCGGAGGTGCCGCCAATCAGGAGGATAATTCCGACAGCCACCAGGAAGATGCGTCCGAACTGTTTGAAAAAGTCCGATCGGGCCACTTCCCGGGCGGCATCGCCCATCTCGTGGATGCCGGCCTGTACGTTGCGTCTGATTTCATCGGCCGTTCCGCTGTCTCCCTTCATGGCCCAGCGGTCCTGGGCCGTGCGGGCTGCCGGCATGGCTACCCAAAGGATACAGTATAAAGCGGGGATGGACAAGCTCCAGGCCCCGTCGTGCTCCACTCCACTGAAAAAGGTAATCAGGGTGAGCACGGCAAAACCCAGTCGCAGCCAGGTTACATCCATGCCAAAGAAGGAGGCCAGGCCGCTGCAGACACCGCCAAGGCGCTTGTTCTCCAGGTCCCGGAAGAGTTTTTTCTTTCCCTTGGGCGCCTCGTTTTCCGCCTGGGGGTCTTCGGCCTCGATGCGTTCCGGCCGGCCAATCACCTCGATAACTCCCCGGATGTCCTCGGCCGCCACCACGCGGCCCCGGCAGCGCTCTCCCAGAAGTTCCGCGATGCGCTCTTCGATTCCGTCCATGATTTCCCGGCCGCCTTCCTGGGGGAGGTAGTGGTTTTCCAAGTCCCGGATATATCGGCTCAGGACCTCGGCCGCTTCCTTTTCCAGGGTGAAGGCATATCCGCCAATGCTGTATTGTTCTGTCTGCGTCATGGCTATTTGTTTTTCAAGGTTTCAATGCTTTGGACCATTTCCTGCCAGGCCGCATCCATTTCTTCCAGCTGGCTGCGTCCTTTTTCCGTAATCACATAATACTTGCGGGGCGGCCCCTGGGTGGACTCTTCCCAGCGGTAACTCAGGAGCCCCTGGTTCTTCTGCCGGATCAGGAGGGGATAGAGGGTTCCCTCCACCACCAGCATGCCCACGGCTTTCAGTTCTTCCAGTATGCTGGAAGCATAGGCTTCCTTGCGGCTCAGGATACTGAGGATGCAGTATTCCAGCACGCCTTTCCGCATTTGGGAGCGGACATTTTCACTTGCAGTATCCATAATCTATTTATTATAAGTTGAGAAACGGGACATGTTTTCCGCCGTAGCCGGGAGGCCGCGGAGTTCACACTTCTGGGCGGGCGTTTCGGCCACCGGCACGGCAATCCAGAGGATGACATAAATCCAGAATCCGGCGCTGCCGCAGATGAGTGCGGCCAGCATGAATACCCGGATCAGGGTAACATCCACGTCCAGATACAGGGCCAGGCCGCTGCAGACGCCCGCAATCCGTTTTCCGTCCGGGTCCCGATAGAGCTTGCGGGGCATCTTTCCGCTGTCTGATGTGTAGGTGCTGCCGTTTTCGGCCGATCCGTCCGGCATGCCCAGGGTACCCACCACCCGTTCCACCACTTCCAGCGTAACCACCCGCTCTCCGCTCACTTCCTGCGAGAAGAGTTCTCCTATGCGGCTTTCAATCTCTTCCATCACTTCCGTCTTCTGCCCTTCAGGCACACTGAGCCGGGAGCGGAAATGGCTCAGGTACACGGTGAGGCGGTCGTAGGCGTCTTCATTCATGGTGAAGGGACGTCCGCCAAGCGATACATTGATGACTTTTTTCATGGTTTTATGAATTTCAAAGTATTTTCCGATGCAAAGATATGAATAATTTTTGGTACTTTGCAATACAAAGTAGTAAAAAATAAAAAGATTTTTCAGCGTGGTATGGAAGTGATTGAAAATAAGATGTTTAAGAAAATCCTCCTCGGAGATTTTCCGAGGAGGATTTGCGTAAGTGATTGTTAAATAGCGAGTTCCGTTTCACGGACGCTAAGCAGCCGGGGAGAAATCGTCTTTCCCTACGCCGCAGACAGGGCATACCCAGTCGGCAGGGATGTCTTCAAAAGCGGTTCCGGGGGCAATGCCGCTGTCGGGATCGCCCACTGCGGGGTCATATATGTACCCACAAATGTTGCATACGTATTTTTTCATAATGTTGAGGGATTAAAGGCCGATTTTCTTGAAGAAGTCGTTCCCCTTGTCATCCACCAGGATGAAGGCGGGGAAGTCCTCTACGGTGATTTTCCAGATGGCTTCCATGCCCAGTTCCGGGTACTCCACGCACTCGATGCTGCGGATGCTGCTCTGGGACAGGACGGCAGCCACGCCGCCGATGGTGCCCAGGTAGAAGCCGCCGTGTTTTTTGCAGGCGTCCGTGACCACCTGGGAACGGTTGCCCTTGGCAATCATGACCAGGGAAGCGCCGTGGTCCTGGAACTCGTCCACGTACGGGTCCATGCGGTTGGCCGTGGTGGGGCCCATGGAGCCGCAGGGGTATCCAGCGGGCGTTTTGGCCGGGCCGGCATAGAGGATGGGATGGTCCTTGAAGTAGGCGGGCATGTCTTCACCGGCATCCAGGCGGGCCTTCAGTTTGGCGTGGGCTATGTCGCGGGCCACGATGATGGTGCCCTTCAGGTTTACGCGGGTGCCCACAGTGTATTTGGTGAGCTCTGCGCGTACGGCGTCAATGCCCTTGTCCAGGTCTATCTCAATGCCCTTGGGGCCTTCGCCGGGACGGCGGAACTCCTCGGGTATCAGCTCCGAAGGGTTGGTGTCCATCTTCTCTATCCAGACGCCGTCGGCATTGATTTTACTCTTGATGTTGCGGTCTGCGCTGCAGCTCACGCCCATGCCTATCGGGCAGCTGGCGCCGTGGCGGGGCAGGCGCACCACGCGGATGTCGTGGGCCAGGTACTTGCCGCCGAACTGGGCGCCCAGGCCAATCTTCTGCGCCTCTTTCAGGAGTTTTTCTTCCAGGTCGATGTCGCGGAAGGCGCGGCCGGTCTCGTCGCCGGTGGTGGGCAGGGCATCGTAGAACTTGATGCTGGCCAGCTTCACGGTGAGGAGGTTCTTTTCGGCCGATGTTCCGCCAATCACAAAGGCGATGTGGTAGG
>Ga0310691_10005775_pt1 | contig 13397 bp, 12 predicted proteins | sample 176DNAGHGlowgp2_FD_203887 | JGI IMG/M metagenome (GOLD analysis project Ga0310691, IMG submission 203887) | Sheep rumen microbial communities from Palmerston North, Manawatu-Wanganui, New Zealand - 1766 DNA GHGlow gp2 (v2) (version 2) | ecosystem: Host-associated > Mammals > Digestive system >... | reverse complement strand
GCTCTCGTCTCACACAAAACTTTATCAAGAATCATACCCGCACAAATACCGTGGTCTTTATTCTGCCTATAAATCTGATAAGGTTCAATTATGTCTCTATATCTGCGAGGAACGCTATTGCAGAATGGTATATCATGCAAATAGCGCTCTTCACTAAATTGTTTGAAATCCTTCTCATATAGATAGCCAAGATCATGGAACAATGTTATCATGAACCAAATGTAGGTAAATTGTCTGTCAAGTTCTCCCTGTTCTACATTACAAAAGATTCTGAACGTACACATTTGAGATGAAATACACTGACGAAAACTCAGATTTTGATCATGGTATAGAGCCAATCCAAGAAAGAAGGTTGATACAATATGCCTCAATCGATTCGAATCATGTTGTAAAAGGCAATTCAAACCATCTTCAACTTCCTCCGAATACTTCTGCGCACGTTTAAAATAATCGCCAATAAAATGAAAGCAACTATTCACATCGTTTATGTTCGGCTGCTCTGGCCCATGCTCATAGTATTGCCACATATTGTGATTATCTATCACAGACTGAATGTATTGTTCCATAATTGTGACCCTATTTCTATAGATTCTTTGACGACATGATTATTTATCGCTACTCGTTACTCTATCCATTACACTTTCTATTCTGCCATTTATTCCAAAATTATCAAAAGTCTGCAAGGTATGCAAACGTGGATTTGAATTAGCACTCTCCATGTCGCAACTTACTTTTTAATATTTGAACGAAACAATAATTCTTCTATTATAACCCTATATTCTGTTATAACTTCATCAATATATTGCTTTTTTGTCGTATATTGGATTTTATGAGCGGATAAATTTCCTAACTCTCGGATTTTGTTCAATGAATCCTTTGTCTGCTTTTGTAGATTAAACCTCTTTTTATCTATAATATCCTTGATTATTACATTCAGATTCTTGTACCCCTTTTCTTCAACGATTTCATCAGACAATCCGTTTGACTCATAAGTATGTATTAAAAGGATTTCCATGAGCCTCCGCATCAATACAGCACACCCATCAAAAATATTATATTCATATGAGGCGTTAATCTGTTTCGCCATTGATTCAATATAGCCTCTTGTATTAGAATATAGCGACAGTGGAAGAATCATTTCTTCACATACTATTTCTTCTGACCGCTGCAACAAATAATTAAACTCTTGATCTAAAGTCTCAATAAGTTTTCTGGAAGGACGATAACCTGTACGCTCCGTCAAGATATCTTTACTTTTTCTCAAAGCGTCTTTCAAACGGGTAGAATTATACTTAGACAAGTGTGCGTCTACGAAATACTGATTTATTTGCTCTATAGTACACAACTCAGTTTCGTGTAGCTTATAATGTAGCCACACGAAACCGATTGCCAACTCTGATTTCAACTTGAATTTATTGCAGATTGCTGAAAGGAGAGAATCTTTATTACTTCTCATTTCTTTGTTTTTCTACTCTTTATAACAGTAGCAGATTTCCCCTCTGCAATAATTTCTACTTGTTTTATCCCTTCCGGAGTGATTGCTAATGATATATTATTGGGAGCTGTCACGTAGGATTTCTTAATTAAAGATTTTATATTATTGGTTATATTTTTACTTCTTTCTTTGGTATATAAGTTATTCTCTTTATAAGCCTCAGATATATTTGAGCGAAGAATTGGTTCTTTTCCACCATTAGACATCTTGTACATCACAACAAGTAAAATATCTATCTCACTTCTTGCATGTTGTTTTGTTACTAATTCATATACAGAAGGAATGGTATCCTCAATTTCTTCTCCACTTAATACAACGCCCTCATTACCTTTATTATCAAGTAATTCTGGATGTGGTGCTTCTGGCTTCGTTAGAATATCACCACTATAACTGATAAGTTTAAACTTATCCAGTAAGTATCTAATAACTCGTGTCTTAGATTCATAATCCAATTTCGATAATGCTTTATAACACTTTTCCAAAGCATCAAACTCCAATTCGTCTTTATTAATATCTGTCATAATCATAAATATAATTAAATACAAGCTGTTAATTCATTTCTATCACCAATTCTATCCTTTCTTTGGATTTAGAACATCTGCAACAAATGGATAAATAACTTTTCCTAATTTGTATACCTGAGTTGCATATTTATTTGGTTCCTCATTTGTTTCTGAATACAATTTTTCTGAATTATTAATTGCATCATACAATCTAACTGGCATCTTCCTGCTATCAAATCCACCAGGTATCTTGTTATCAACATATTGTTTTACAGATTCATACGACAACACCTCACTGTCAATAGGCTTTTCAGTAAAGAAATGATAATATAGCCATATCTCAAAACAAGGATTACTCTGTGCAACGTTCCAAGACTGTTTGGTTTTACAAAAATTTTTAAGAACAGGTATTTTGGGTCCCCATTCGTCGGTATCTATCACAAACCAGACTTCGTCATTTTGTTGCAGATCCAATTCATACTTAGGGATACTTTTATCCGTTCCTTCAAAATCAATTATAGCCGATTGCATTAACTTTTCTGGATCCGTCTTACCATCTTTACTTGGAATAGGTATGATATTTATATTTGTTGACAAACCAGAAAAGAACAGGAAATACTTATATTCTCTATCACTACCTTCGCAATAGATATACACTTTACGAGAGTCTTTGGAAGGTTCCTGACGCTCATAATGCTTTGGTCTTATGATAAATCTACTTTTGTCCATGCTCCCAATGTATATCCTTCAAATTTGTCAAAAACGGTATACCACCATACCGACCATTCAGATAACCGTTCTCAATATTTGCAGTACTATGAACGTTATAATCACTCAATGAGTATAGTTGTGTAGAACCTTCTTGGTTCTTCTGCGCAAACCATATCTCATCAGTTCGTAATATGTCTTGGTCTAATAAACATGATTCATGCGTTGAAAAGATTAATTGTCCTTTCATATCATCCTTGGCTGAGAGAAGAGAAATAAGCTCTTTTATAATAATAGGATGAATACTCCTTTCTATTTCATCTATAATAATGACATGCTCATTATAAATAATATCATATATCATAGGTAAATAGTCGACAAGTCTTTGAGTTCCATCTGACTCTAAACCAAATCCAAAAGTCACAGATTGACCTTCATTATTTATATGTGATGCTCTAATTCTTTTAGCCATCACTTTTTCTCCTTCTTTTACATAGTTTACGACATCACCTGTTATAATATTACGTGTTTCAGAAATACTGTTAGGATCTTCTTTTAATCTGTCAAAAATAAAAGAGTTATCATCCGTCTTTTTGAGTTCAGAAGAGGAAATAGACAATCCTACTACACCAGTAGATAGCTTTCCTATGAGATTATTGGCATAATCAAACATTTCTTTATCTTTATCAAACACGTAAGCTATAGGTTGTATTCTTTCATCTGCTCCTAAGATTGTTAGTGTTTTAGTAAACCATCTATATGCAGACCGTGTTTCCGGAAAATCCTCTGGGTATTTATCCTGCAATATACAAATAAGTAAATCGCTTCTGCCAACAAATTTCTCACTTAGCATTTCAACAAACATCTGACGTTTGGGATCCGTATTATTGTCATCATAAAACAATATATTTTCTTTATCGTCTTCGTAATATCTCTCAAATATTCTTTTTTCGCTATGTCTTCCACTCTCTGAGAGATACTCATATAGAACCCCTGAGGAATCAAAAGAGATCGTATAAAAAAACACCTTTTGATTCACTACAAATTCAACACCTATTGATGACGGTTTGTGGATATTTTGTGAGTCTAATTTAAATTTCAACTCATCAGCAAATGCCATAAGTTTACCTCTTCTCATGCATTCTACCAAAATATCTAAAGACTTGATTAAATTCGATTTACCAGCTCCATTCGCGCCATATAATGCTGCCATTTTAAGATATGCAATATCATTAATGTATTTTTTATGTTGCAAATGTCTTTGACTTTTATTTGTAAACATATTAAATTCCGTTTGATTACCAAACGAAAACAAATTATCAACTATAATTCTTAATACCATAATTCAATAACGTTAAAAATTCACTGCAAATATAGCAACTATTTTCTAATTCACAAAACATTTATATCAAATAATATGTTATAAACGTTGTTTTTTAACGTATTTAACAGTTAGACATAATACAAATATCATTTTTAACGCCACAAATTCCTGCGTACCTTTCGTTAACTTCTTCGACGGTTTCCGCACCTCTCACGAGTATCACAAGATTGAGCTGCTCGACCAGGAGGATGTTCGTCCTCTCGTAAAGGAAGAGTACATCAAGCGTTTCCGTGATCGTGCTATGTCGCCTGAGCATCCTCTCATCGTAGGTGGCCGCTACGGTCTTGGTTCTCACGATACGACTCCCGCTCAGATCATCAGCGTGTTCAACAACCTCGCTATGCCCGAGCCTAAGAACCACTTCACCATTGGTATCGTCGACGACGTCACCTTCACCTCTCTGCCTGAGGTTGAGGAGATTGCACTCGGTGGCAAGGGCATGTTCCAGGCTAAGTTCTATGGTCTGGGTGCCGACGGTACCGTAGGTGCCAACAAGAACTCAGTGAAGATTATCGGTGACAACACCGACAAGTACTGCCAGGCTTACTTCTCTTACGACTCTAAAAAGTCAGGCGGTTTCACCTGCTCGCACCTGCGTTTCGGTGACACACCTATCCGCTCTACCTATCTGGTGACCACACCTAACTTCGTGGCTTGCCACGTGCAGGCTTACCTGCACATGTACGATGTGACCCGTGGTCTGCAGAAGAACGGTACATTCCTGCTGAACACTATCTTCGACGATGCCGAGCTGGAGAAGTTCATGCCTAACAAGGTGAAGCGCTACTTCGCACAGAACAATATCACCGTCTATACCATCAACGCTACCAAGATTGCACAGGAGATTGGTCTGGGCAACCGCACCAACACCATCCTGCAGTCAGCATTCTTCCGCATCACTGAGGTAATCCCCGTAGAGCTGGCTGTCGAGAAGATGAAGGCTGCTGCCCTGAAGTCTTACGGTGCCAAGGGTCAGGACGTGGTTGACAAGAACTACGCTGCCATCGACCGCGGTGGTGAGTACAAGAAGTTTGAGGTGAAGGCCGAGTGGGCAAACCTCGCTGACGACGCTGAGAAGCAGGATGACGCTCCCGCATTCGTGAAGGAGCTCGTCCGTCCTATCAACGCTCAGGCCGGTGACCTGCTGAAGGTTTCTGACTTCGTGAAGCACGGCACTGTTGACGGTTCTTGGGAGGTTGGTACTGCCGCCTACGAGAAGCGCGGTGTGGAGGCCTTCGTTCCTATGTGGAACAAGGACAACTGTATCCAGTGTAACCAGTGTGCTTACATCTGTCCTCACGCTGCCATCCGTCCGTTCGTCCTCACCGACGACGAGCTGGCTGGCTTCGACGGTCTGGAGACTCTCGAGATGAAGGCTCCTGCCGCTATGAAGGGCATGCACTTCGTCATCGAGCCTTCTGTCCTCGACTGTCTGGGTTGCGGCAACTGTGCCGACATCTGCCCGGGTAACCCAAAGACTGGCAAGGCCCTCACCATGGTTCCGTTCAACCCCGATGCTGCCGACATGAAGAAGATGGCTGCCGACTGGGACAAGCTGGTTAAGGTTCCTTCAAAGCAGAACCTTGTTGACATCCGCAGCAACGTGAAGAACTCTCAGTTCGCACAGCCGCTGTTCGAGTTCTCGGGTGCTTGCTCTGGTTGCGGTGAGACTCCTTACGTGAAGCTCATCAGCCAGCTGTTTGGTGACCGTCAGATGATTGCCAACGCTACCGGTTGCTCTTCTATCTATTCTGCTTCTATTCCCTCTACGCCTTACACCAAGAACGAGAAGGGTCAGGGTCCCTGCTTCAACAACTCTCTGTTCGAGGACTTCTGCGAGTTCGGTCTCGGTATGGCTCTCGGTAACAAGAAGATGAAGGAGCGCGTAGCCAAGCTGCTCCAGGAGGCTTGCGAGAATCCCAATGCTTCTGACGAGTACAAGGCTCTGGCCAAGGAGTGGATTGACAACAAGGAGGATGCCGACAAGACCAAGGAGATTGCTCCGAAGCTGCGCGAGGCTATCCGTGCCGCCGCTGCTGCTGGCTGCCCCGTCAATCAGGAACTGAAGACCCTCGACCATTACCTCGTGAAGCGCTCACAGTGGATCATCGGTGGCGACGGTGCTTCTTACGACATCGGCTACGGCGGTCTCGACCACGTGATTGCCAGCGGTGAGGACGTGAACATCCTCGTGCTCGATACTGAGGTGTACTCTAACACTGGTGGTCAGGCCTCTAAGGCTACCCCGCTCGGCGCTATCGCTCAGTTCGCTGCCCAGGGTAAGCGCATCCGCAAGAAGGATCTCGGTATGATTGCCACCACTTACGGCTACGTCTACGTCGCTCAGATCGCTATGGGTGCTGATCACGCTCAGACCCTGAAGGCTATCCGCGAGGCCGAGGCTTGGCACGGACCTTCCATCGTCATCGCTTACGCTCCCTGTATCAACCACGGTCTGAAGGCCAAGGGCGGTATGGGTAAGAGCCAGGCCGAGGAGAAGAAGGCTGTGGAGTGCGGTTACTGGCACCTGTGGCGCTACAATCCCGCTCTGGCCGAGGAAGGCAAGAATCCGTTCAGCCTCGACTCTAAGGAGCCGAACTGGGCTAACTTCCACGACTTCCTGCTGGGCGAGGTTCGCTACCTGTCAGTGAAGAAGGCTTATCCCAACGAGGCCGAGGAGCTCTTCGCCGAGGCCCAGAAGATGGCCCAGTTGCGCTACAAGACCTACGTCCGCAAGACTCAGGAGGATTGGAGCCAGGAGTAATCCCCACGAAAAGTTTAGGGCTATCCCCTATCCTATCTATATTCAAAGAGGTGAGACCATTGCGGTTTCACCTCTTTTTCCTTCACCAAACAACTGGTACATGTCCTTGTCGCCCATTCCCCGTTCCGTAGAGGATGAGGAAGAAAGCGTTATGGGCGGTCTTGGGCTGATATTTCTTCTGGAGGCGGCTGAAGGCGGCGAAGGCGATGGCTTTGTAATAGTCGATGAAGCATTTGCAGTTGTCGTTCGACCAGCCGGAGGTAGTTCCTCCTTTCTTATTTTGTTTTCCCCAGAAATTTTTGCTTTCTACCCACTATATAAAATAATTATCTTTGTGGTTCTCGATGATTATTTGTACCTTTGCACCCGTAATGCTTGGTCAAGCCTCTGCTATCAAAGCACGTAACCAAGTTTCCGAATACCCGCCACTATCAAAGTTGGCGGGTTGTTTTTTATGTACCACGGTACTGGCTGCAAAGATACGACAAAAATCACATTTCCGGCACTTTTCTTCCTTCTTTTTTCATATTTTCGGTATTTTCCTTGTTCACATACCTCTCCCATCCTTTGATCCTTGACCTCATGCTTCTTACTGACGCGCCACGCCCCTCGAACGCTACGAGTTGCTGCTCCGCCGCTGCCCGGGCATCGCCCGCCATCTCCCCCTGAATGCCATCGCCTCCTTCCTCAACGTCACCCCGCAACAGCTGTCACGCATCCGCCGCGCCGTCACGTTTTCGGAGAAATAATTCCAAATATTCACAAAACCCCTGAACATTTGTTCAGACTTTCACCCCCGATAGTATTTTTTGTCTCGCTATGAACGCTTTCGTTGGAAATTTAGTAACTTTGCAGCCAAACAAACACTGACGATGGAACAGAAATTCGGGAAAAACAGTATTGACATTGAGGCGCTGCGCAAGTTTTGCGAGCGCGAGGGCGAGGAAGTGACTTACCGCAAGGGCGACCAGCTGGAGCGTGAGGGCGACCCCGCACGATGGTTCGGCTTTGTCACCGAGGGGTGCTTCAAGTATGTAACGTATGGCATCAGCGACGACAGGGAGCATATCACATGGTTCTCGTTCGAGGGTGAGTTTGCTGGCGACTATCCCGCCTGCCTCGACGGTCGTTCATCGCAGACTACGATCAATGCGATGATGCCCAGCCGCATGCTCCGTGTGAGCGGCGAGCAGCTGATGGACTTTTTCCGTCAAGACGCTGAAAAGATGGAGTTGCGCAGTGTCATAACTGAGCACTTACTCTGTCAGGCCCGCGCCTGCTACATCGACCTCCACCGCGCCACAGCCCGCGAACGCTATGAGTTGCTGCTGCAGCGTTGTCCCGGCATTGTGGAGTTTCTTGACTTGCAAGACATCGCTTCGTTCTTGAACATTCATCCAAATACTGTCAGCAAAATACGGCGTGACATTACGTTTGGCGGCAAATAATAGTCTATAACAGGTAGAAACTCTCAACCTAAGTTGAGACATTAGCCCTTGGCATTTCTTTTTCAGATTTAGTCAAGGGCCTATTTTTATGCCTTTTTGTAACTTTGTGGCTCGGAATATCAATAAAACGAAACGATTATGAAAAAGGAAGCCATCATTACCGCACTGCTCGCCTTCGTCACAATGGCGGGGCAGGCACAGGAAGTGCGCATCGACACAGTGATTCCGAAATTCCTTTCCAACGGCTATTTCTTCCGTGAGATGCCTGCGCTGCCCAACGGCGAGAAAACCATGTCGCGGCTGAAGGACAAGGAGGGCAACAGCGTCATCGTCATCAACGTTGACGCCACGCTGCCCAAGTCACTCATCCGCAAGGCTATCCCTCGCGAACAAGTTCACAACGCCGATCAGTTCCTGAACGGACTGAACATGATGGCCACGGTGACCTCGCTGACACAGGCTGGCGTGAAGGCCGACGGCACGTGGTATTCGCCCAAGGAGGGTGAGCCGTTCCCGCAGTTCTCGGAAAAGGACATGGACGGCCGCACATGGACGAACGACAGCGTGAAGGGTCGCGTCATGGTGATTAACCTCTGGTACTCCGGCTGTGGCCCCTGCCGTGCCGAAATGCCCATCCTCTCGGAGTGGAAGGAACAACTGCCCGGCGTGTTGTTCTTCTCCGCCACATACCACGATGCCGAAACGGCCAAGCGCATTACTGACAAGCACCACTTTACATGGACGCATCTCGTTGAGGCGAAGGACATGATGGCGTGGATTGGCTATGAGGGTTTCCCGCTGACCATCGTCGTCGATAAAAAGGGCATCGTCCGCCACGCCGTCCATGGCACCAACGAGACGAAGCGCGAGGAACTGTTAGCAAAGATCAAAGAGGCCGAGGCGGAATAAATGCACCCACGAGAACCCGCCAAGCCTCTTCACAATGCTTAAATCGGCGGGGCGTTTTATTTTCTTATGGCACATTATTCAAAGACCTACACATCGCCCACCCAATTGACGGCATTGCTACAGTCGCGCGGTCTCCACGTCGAGAACGTCAAACAATAAAACAAAATGAATATGAGACAAACAAGACGATTCCTGCTCCTGCTGACAATGTTGTTGACAGCGACATTCGGAATGTCTCAGACGATAATTGTCAAGGACAGCATCACCGATGAGCCAATACCGTTTGTGAGTGTCTATTTCGGGAATGAAACTGGTGGCTATACGGACGAAAATGGTAAGATTACTATTCCAAACGAAGCAGAACGGATACGGTTGTCTCATATCTGCTACGAGACAAAGAGTATCTTTAAGATAACAGCCGACTCGCAAACAATCTTTCTTGCTCCGATAAGTATCAATCTTGATGAAGTCGCCATTAGCGCAAAGGTCCCCAAACGAATAAAGACCACAGCAGTGGGATTGATGAAAGCGAAGACGCAGACCAAGCACAAGGGAGCCAATGGATTTGAGATGGCCTTGTTTATTCCTTACGACAGCACATGGACAGAGAGCCCATACATTCAATCCATATTAGCGAGTCTCGATTACTCCACCCACTGGCTGGTGTTCACGGAAATCAAGACACCCATCTATGCCACTCTCCGCTTTGACCTACGACTGCCAGATGCCAAGACTGGTGCTCCCAAAGACGAGTCCCTCATTAATGGCGGCATCATACTCCCTTCCGGTCAGAGACTCAGCAAGAATGGCATCAGTCTTCCCCGTCCAATATCATTCCCACAGACAGGCGTATTCGTTGTAGTGGAATGGATAACCACAGCACAAGTCTCAGAATCGTGCAATCTTGTACCCTCCCTCAATATGACCTTGAATGAGAAGGAAAACAGAACTTGGAACAAGAAGAAATTTCGAGGCATGGATTGGATGCGAGAAGAAGACGAACTCGCATATAAGAACGAAGAGGCACAGGTCTTTTATAAAGGCAGGATGCCATCTGCCAAACTCGGTTTGAAAATATCAAAATAAGAATTATGAAGAAAACTATTTTCACCATCCTGCTTACCTTCATATCTGTTGAGATGCTTGCCCAGCAAGTTATGTTGGCAGACAGCATAACCAAGAATCCGGTTTGCTATGCTACTGTCTACGATGCTAATGGGACTGTAATAGGCCGCTCTGACATGGGAGGATATATTAACCTTCAGAAAGGCTTCGAATATCACATTTCTCATATAAGCTATGAACCCAAGAGTTTCGTTTATAATGATGATAGCATCATTTTCCTATCTCCGTCATTTTATACAATATCAGAAGTCAGTGTTACGGCAAAGAAAAGGAAGTATTATCATTGTAAAGTGTTCTTTAGGAGTATAGAACATGTAGATTCATGCCTGAAGTATTATATGGACGGAATACGAGAGTTCTTTATCGACACCAAAAGCAAAAAGGTGCATTACGGAAATGTCGAAACGAATTACTTCATGTCAAAGAGAAAAGACATTGCACAGAAGAAACGGAGTATGATGATTGGCGACAGGTACATGGCTCTCCCGTTTCTTGACAAGAATACTTTATATGAGGAGACAATGCGTGATAAAAAGAGAAATATAGAATCGGGTATCGTCTATGCGGATTCTATATCAATAGGCAGTTGCAAGGTTCGTTCTGACAACAGCGAGATGCTTTTGTCTATAGACGCTTTGTGGCCCAAAAACTCTCTTGTGACAAATCTATTCGGATACACGCAAGTATTATCGAAATACAACAAGACGGAATTATATCGATATAATGATTTTGATGCTCCTTCCGTTTTCAATTTAAAATCTTCCAATAGTTATCGACATTTGACATTGACCCATAAAAAAGAAGATATTATAAGGGACATTGATGTTGAAGACATGTTCTACGTTGTCGAATATGAATATACAGATACAAAGGAATTATCCTCGTCAGAACTGTTGCAGGAAGATTATAAGGAGTATTCTGGAATGTTTCCTATAACTGAAAGGATAAGGGAACAGTTGGTTCGAGAAGAATCGCTATAGTCCACTCTTTGCTCATAAACAAGTTGATAACAAATAAACTCAAATAACAATTCGTGACCCATTCACTTTATGTCTAACTTTCAAAAAAGCAACAAAATCGACGCTCAAAAAAACGATTTCCCATCAAAAAGTTTGGTCGATTCAATAAAATGCACTATCTTTGCAACCACGAGAACCCGCCAAGCCTCTTTACAATGCTTAAATCGGCGGGTCGTTTTATTTATAGCACCACTTTCTTTAAGTAGTTTAAAACTTTCACCCTCGGCACCCGATTTGCTTTTCCCTTCGGCCAGCGACCTTTGGTTCCGGGCTTTTTTGCATAAATATTATAAAGATGATGAAAATAAGAACAATTATTGAAACCTTTTCGTAACTTTGCAGCCAAATAGCCACTGACGATGGAGCTAAAATTCGGAGCAGCGAGAGCAAAGTCAAGCTTATAATCGAATAAAACAAATAGCAATATGGCACAGATAGACGATTTCTTTATGTACGAGAACCGCGTGGAGGGCATCACCGATGCCGACTACCAGCGGGCGCAGCCTTACGTGGAGGCGGCGCAGGCTTTCGCGCAGACCACCTACCAGAGCATCTACATCATCGACTACTACCGCAAGAACTTCCTCTACGTCTCAGACAATCCGCTCTTTCTCTGCGGCCACACTGCCGACGAGGTACGCCAGATGGGCTACGGCTTCTACCTGAGCCACGTTCCTGAGGACGAGGTGCCGATGCTGACCGAACTGAACCGCTCCGGGTTCCGTGCTTTCTACGACGAACCTGTGGAGAACCGCCGCCAGTGCATGATGTCCTACGACTTCCATATCACCCACGGCGCCCGTCTGCTACTCGTCAATCACAAGATTACGCCCCTTGCCATGACCGACGAAGGCCGCGTTTGGCTTGCCCTCTGCACCGTCTCGCTCTCGCCCCACAAGGAGGCCGGACACATCGAATTCTTCCAGTTCTTCGACAAGCGAAGCGACAAAATCGATTACCATACGGGCGAGAAGCGCGAGTACTCACTGGAGGCCCACCGCTGGAAGAGTCGCGAGACCATCACCCTGAAGCCCGAGGAAAAGCAGATTCTGACACTCTCAGCCCAGGGCTATACTATGAAAGAGATAGCCGAGAAGATGCTCCGCTCGTTCGACACCGTGAAGTTCTACCGCCGCCAAATTTTCGAGAAGCTCGACGTGCAGAACATCACCGAAGCCCTCTCCCTCGCCACCAGTTACGGCCTCGTCTAAGCCGTCATCCTCACGACTTTAACATATTTTGTTACCCAAATGGGTAATTTTTCATCCCCGTGATGCAGAATTACCCATTTGGGTAGTGGATTTATTTGGCCGTTCCATTTATTTTGCAGTCAAAAACTCGTAAGAATATGAAAAGACTGATTCTATTTTCCATGATGTGCCTCGTGGCGATAGCCTCGACAGCACAGAGCATCAGCGGACGGGTGACTGACGAGCAAGCCCAGCCGATGCCATTTGCCAATGTTGTACTCGTCAACCGTGCCGACTCCGCTTTCATTGCAGGAGCCGTGACCAAGGATGACGGAACTTTCAGCATCAGCACCGACAAACAAGACGGTCTGCTGAAAGTGTCGAGCGTAGGGTATATAATAAGGTATCTCGACGCACGGCAGGGTAACATGGGTGACATTCAGATGCAGTCTGACACACAGATGCTGGGTGAGGTCGTGGTGAAAGGTCATGTCCCCCAGTTCCAAATGGGCAGAGAGGGATTCGTGACAAATGTCACAAACACGCCGCTCAGCCAGATAGGTACTGCCGACGATGTGCTGAAACACGTGCCTGGCATCATAGCCAAGGATGGAGTTTACGAAGTCTTCGGCAAAGGCTCGCCCATCATTTACATCAATGGCAGAAAAATGCGCAACAAAAAAGAACTGGAGCAATTGAAATCCACTGACATCAAGAGCGTAGAACTTATCACCAATCCTGGTGCAAAGTATGATGCAACCGTGGGAGCCATCGTGAAGATTCAGACTATTCGTAGGGCTGGCGATGGTTTCAGCATAGACACGTGGGGACGCTGGCGACAGGGGCGCAAAG
>Ga0310691_10005773_pt1 | contig 13403 bp, 11 predicted proteins | sample 176DNAGHGlowgp2_FD_203887 | JGI IMG/M metagenome (GOLD analysis project Ga0310691, IMG submission 203887) | Sheep rumen microbial communities from Palmerston North, Manawatu-Wanganui, New Zealand - 1766 DNA GHGlow gp2 (v2) (version 2) | ecosystem: Host-associated > Mammals > Digestive system >... | reverse complement strand
AGCATGCCCCGTGCCGCTGCCGAAGGCGACGAAGTGATCTCTGGCTGCGTCAACAACAGCGGCGTGGTTTACGCCCGCGTCACCAAGCCCTTCCAGGAAAGCACCGCCAGCAAGATTATCCAGCTGGTAGAAGAGGCCGGCGAGCACAAGTCGAAGAGTGAACATTTCATAGCCCGTTTTGCCAAGATCTACACCCCCATCGTCGTCTTTGCCGCCCTGGCGCTTGCCTTGATACCGCCGCTGTGTGGCGGCGTCTTCAGCGAGTGGCTCTACCGCGCGCTGCTCTTCCTGGTAGTGTCGTGTCCTTGTGCGCTGGTTCTCAGCGTTCCGCTCACCTTCTTTGGCGGCATCGGCGGTGCTTCGCGCAACGGCATCCTCATCAAGGGAGCCAACTATATGGACACGCTGTCCAAGATAGACACCGTGGTGTTCGACAAGACTGGGACCCTCACGCAGGGCCGCTTTGCCGTTGTCGCCGTCCATCCCGAGCAATGCGACGAACGCCATCTGCTGCATCTGGCCGCCCATGTGGAGCATTACACCACCCATCCCATCGGTGCCGCGCTGCGCGACGCCTTTCCCGACGAGGCCCACGACGGCTGTCGTGTCGACAACGTGACCGAGATAGCCGGACGCGGCATCCAGGCACACGTCGAGGGACACGCCGTTTATGTGGGCAACAGCAAGATGATGGAAGATTTGGGCATCATCTGGAGTCCCTGCTCGACGCCCGGCACCATCATACATGTAGCCATCGACGGCAGCTACGCCGGTCATATCGTCATCAGCGACCAGCTGAAAGCCACCAGTAGCGCCGCCATCGACAGGCTGCACCGGCTCGGGGTGAAAAGAACCGTGATGCTCACCGGCGACCACAAAGCCGTTGCCGACCACGTGGCGCGCCAACTTGCCATAGACGAATGGCACAGCGAGCTGATGCCCGCCGACAAAGTGACAGCCATCGAAAAGCTTAAAGTCGGCAACGACAGCAGCACGGTGGCATTTGTAGGCGACGGCATCAACGATGCGCCCGTTTTGGCGCGCGCCGACATCGGCATCGCCATGGGCGGGTTAGGCAGCGATGCCGCCATCGAAGCCGCCGACGTCGTGCTGATGGACGACGACCCCGTCAAAGTGGCCACCGCCATCAAGACAGCCCGCCGCACCCGCCGCATCGCCATCCAGAACGTAGTCTTCGCCATAGCCGTCAAAGTGGCAGTGCTGCTGCTCGCCGCCGTCGGCGTGGCCTCGATGTGGATGGCCGTCTTTGCCGATGTCGGCGTCACCGTCATAGCCGTTTGCAACGCCCTTCGTGCACTAAAAAGTTCCAATTGACGTTATGACCCATATGAACGACGAACACATACTCCGCAATGCCGGCATCCGCATCACCGCCGTCAGGCTGATGATATGGAAACAGATACGCCACAGCCTGACCGGCGTTTTCAGCCTCTCCGACCTCGAAGAGGCGATGCCCACCGTAGACCGCAGCACGCTATTCCGCACCCTCACGCTGCTCAGCGAGGGGCATCTGCTACACACCGTCGACGACGGCAGCGGGTCGCAGAAATACTGCCTCTGCCATCACGACGACACGCGCCAGTGCAAAGGCCATGTGCATCTCAGCTGCCGCATCTGCCACCGCACCTACTGCCTCACCGACACCACGATACCCCCTGTCCCCTTGCCCCAGGGCTTCCAGGTCGAGGAGACAGAGTATATCGTCAAAGGCATCTGTGCGCGCTGTGCCGCCAAAGGCTGACACTATCGCAGCTGTTCGGCGATGGCGGCGTCCACCTTCTTCATGTCGTCGGTGGGTTCGAAACGAGCCACCACGTTGCCTTGCTTGTCGATCAAGAACTTGGTGAAATTCCACTTGATATCAGGGTTCTGCGCATAGAGCGAGTCCTGCTTCATGAACATCTCATGCAGATAGGCGCCGCGCGGGTCGTTGAGGTCGAAGCCGCCAAAGGGAGCCTTCTCTTTCAGCCACGTGTAGAGCGCGATAGCCTGGTCGCCGTTGACGTCGACCTTGTCCATCTGCTGGAAGCTGACGCCGAAATTGAGCGAGCAGAACGAGTGGATTTCCTCGTTGGAGCCAGGAGCCTGTGCGCCGAACTGGTTGCAGGGGAAGTCGAGGATTTCGAAACCCTGCGCCTTGTAGCGGTCGTAGATAGCCTGAAGCTCCTCATACTGAGGTGTGAAGCCACACTGAGTGGCGCTGTTCACCACCAGCAGCACCTTGCCTTTGTAGTTGGCCAGCGAGACGGTGTCGCCATTTTGGTCAAGCACTTGAAACTGGTAGATGTTGTCAGCGTTGGTGGCGACGTCGGCCGCGCTGTCGGCATTCTTGGCGTTGTCCGACTGATGGTTGCAAGCGCCAAGCATAGCAGAGAGGCTCAGCACGAGGACTCCGAAAAATAATATCTTCATAAGAACAGATATAAAATATTATTAATTAAACAATTAAACAGCAATTCAAAGAAGACGACTGCGCTGCAAAAATACAAATAATATTTTTTTTGTACCTTTGCAGCCGTTGCGAAAGCCCTTTTGGGGGCGCCAAGCAAACACAAAGCGCTAAAAACAAAACAAATAATAAAAAACATGAACAAACAGAAATTCGTCATTGCCGCTATGGCATGCCTTCTGGCAACAGGCAGCGCCATGGCCCAAAAGAAACAGACACCGGCCACCACCAACGGAGGCATCAGCACCGACATGATGCTGAAGATCAAGAAGTCCTATGGCGGCACCGCCAGCGACAAAGCCATGCGCAACATCATGGTCAACCAGAGTCCCGCCAAGCTGGCCATGAACTATGAGAACGCCACCAAGTTCGACTCGCACTTCTCGAACCGCGTGGTCAGCAAGGCCGTCACCGACCAGAAAAGCAGCGGCCGCTGCTGGATGTTTACCGGCATGAACGTGCTGCGCAACAAAGCCATCCGTCAGCACCACCTGCCCGCCGACTTCCAATTCTCGCAGGCCTACACCTTCTTCTACGACCAGTTAGAGAAGAGCAACCTGTTCCTGCAGGCCATCATCGACACCTACAAGAAGCCCATGAGCGACCAAGAGGTGGAGTGGCTCTTCAAGAACCCCATCGGCGACGGCGGCCAGTTTACCGGCATCGCCAACCTTATCGAGAAATACGGCCTGGTGCCCAGCGACGTGATGCCCGAGACCTACAACACCAACAACACCAGTTCCATCAGCTCGCTGCTGGCCCTCAAGTTGCGCGAGTTCGGTCTGGAGCTGCGCGACATGGCCGCACAGAAAGGCATGACCCCCGCCAAGCTCAACGACCGCAAAACCGAGATGCTTGCCACCATCTACCGCATGCTGGCGCTGACGATGGGCGAACCGCCCGCCGAGTTCACCTGGACCGAGCGCAACGACAAAGGCGAAGTGGTCAGCACCGAGACCTACACCCCCATGTCGTTCTACGAGAAATACGCCAAGACCGACTTTTCGAAGTACTACATGGTCATGAACGACCCCACCCGCGAATACTATAAAGTATACGAGATCCAGTACGACCGTCACGTCTACGACGGCCAGAACTGGCGCTACATCAACCTGCCCATGGATGAGATAGCCCCCATGTGCATCGCCTCCATCAAAGACAGCACCATGATGTATTTCAGCTGCGACGTAGGCAAATTCCTGGACCGCGACAAGGGCTTCATGGATCCCAACAATTTCGACTATGGTTCGCTGATGGGCACCACCTTCGGCATGGACAAGAAGCAACGCGTCAGCACCTTTGCCAGCGGCAGCAGCCACGCCATGACCCTTTGCGCCGTCGACCTTGACGCCAACGGCAAGCCCCTGAAATGGATGGTAGAAAACAGCTGGGGCCTCAACTACGGCTATCAGGGCAACCTCATCATGACCAACGACTGGTTCAACGAATACATGTTCCGCGTGGTGCTGGAAGAGCAGTACATTCCCGCCAACATCCGCGCGCTGCTGAGCCAGAAGCCCATCATGCTTCCCGCCTGGGACCCCATGTTCTCGCCCGAAGAATAGCCCAGCGGCACAGGCGCCAGGCATGATTCGGATTGCATGACAGCTATTGAGATTACACCGCGCCAAGCCTATCCCGGCATATTGCGGATAATCAATATTCTCAAAACCTCACACAACAATAAACTATACACGACAATGAAAAAAACCTTTTTGCTCGCAGCCCTCGTAAGCCTTGCCATGGTAGGCTGCAAACAAAAGAGCGAACCCGCTCCCGCAGCAGAGACGCCAGCCGCCGAAGAAGGCGCTGCCGTCTACATGACCACCGACATCACCCCCGAGTCGCTGATTAAGGTCTACGAAGCCCTCGGCGTAAAAGCCGAAGGCCGTGTCGGCGTCAAGATCAGCTCTGGCGAGGGTGGCAACAAGCACTACCTGCAGCCCGCGCTCATCGGACCCTTCGTCAAACTCGTCAACGGCACCCTCGTGGAGTGCAACACCGCCTATCCCGGCACCCGCATGGACACCAAGTCGCACTGGCAGACCATCCGCGAACACGGCTTCCTTGACATCGCCAAGTTCGACCTCATGGACGAAGAAGGCACCATGCAGATACCCGTTGCCGACACCACCCACATCAAATACGACATCGTGGGCAGCCATCTTTCCAACTACGACTTCCTCGTCAGCCTGGCCCACTTCAAAGGCCACGCCATGGGCGGCTACGGTGGAGTGCTCAAGAACCAGAGCATCGGCGTAGCCTCGACCGCCGGCAAGCTCTACATCCACAGCGCCGGACGCAGCACCACCGAATGGATTGACGACAACCAGGACGGCTTCTTGGAGAGCATGGCCGCCGCCGCACAAGGCGTGCACAACTATTTCAAACAGCCCGGACGCAACATCATCTACATCAATGTTATGAACAACATCAGCATTGACTGCGACTGCGACGGCAACCCCTCCGCTCCCGAGCTCAAAGACATGGGCATCCTTGCCTCCACCGACCCCGTGGCCCTCGACCAAGCCTGCCTTGACCTCGTCTACAAGCACCAGAACACACCTGGCGACGACAACACCAAGCTGATAGAGCGCATCGAGAAGCAGCACGGCGTGCACACCATCGAGCACGCCGAGAAGATCGGCCTCGGCACCCGCAAATACCACATCGTCAATATCGACAAATAAAAAAGACATAGTCCGTACAGACCACACGGAACGGCCGCACTCTATGGCGCGGCCGTTTCGTTTGTGATGCGCAAAACCCAACATATGGCACTAATCAAAGCATACAAAGGACAGCAGCCCCGATGGGGCAAAGCGTGCTATTTCAGCGAGAACGCCACCTTGGTCGGCGACGTGAGCCTGGGCGACCAGTGCTCCGTGTGGTTCAATGCCGTGGTGCGCGGCGATGTGGCGCCCATCCGCATCGGCGACCGCACCAACATCCAGGACGGCAGCTGCGTCCACGTGACCCACGAGACAGGGCCCACCACCATCGGCAGCGACGTCACCATAGGCCACAACGTCACCGTGCATGCCTGCACCATCCACGACGGTGCCCTTATCGGCATGGGAGCCACCCTCCTCGACGACTGCGAGATTGGCGAAGGCGCCATTGTTGCCGCCGGTGCCCTCGTGCTGCAAGGCACGCGCATACCGCCGCACGAGATATGGGGCGGCGTGCCAGCACGCTACATCAAGCCCACGCGACCCGGCCAGACCGACAACGCAGCCCACTATGTGGCTTACGCCCAAGAATATATGAAGGAAGACAACCTTCATCAACCCATCCAAACCGACGTCAGATGATAGACCAGATAATAGCCTACAACAAAAAATTCGTAGCCGAGAAAGGCTACGAGCGCTACGTCACCGACAAATACCCCGACAAGCGCCTTGCCGTGCTGTCGTGCATGGACACGCGCCTCACCGAGCTGCTGCCCGCCGCGTTGGGGTTGCGCAACGGCGACGCCAAAATCATCAAGAATGCCGGAGGGCTTGTCATCACCCCCTTCGACTCCGCCATCCGCAGCCTCGTGGTAGCCATCTACGAACTCGGAGTGGACAGCATCATGGTAGTAGCCCATTCGCATTGCGGCGCCTGCCACATGAGCTATGACCACTTCCACGACCAGATGCTGGCGCGAGGCGTCACCGACCAGACCCTCGACACCATCCGGAAGTGCGGCATCGACCTGAACCACTGGCTTGAAGGCTTCCGCGACACCGAAGAGAGCGTGCGCCGCACCGTGGAGACCATCCGCACCCACCCGCTGGTGCCCAAAGATGTCACGGTGCGCGGATTCATCATCGACAGCGAGACAGGGCTGCTGCAGGAAATCCAATAGTCCCAAACGGCATCGCCCAACCAGGGAAGGCATGATCTAATAAATATTTTGAACGGCGAATTTAGCGAATTTTTTTGGGGGTCAACCATGAAATTGTCTTGCAAGCTTTTGCAAGCCAAACGCGAATTGAACAATTTTTTGAGGTGACCCTAATTATCCAACCATCCAACAGCTCCAAATGAAAAAAATCCTCCTTCTCAGCGCCATCCTCATAGCCGCCAGCAGCGCCGCGATGGCATGTACCAACCTCATCGTAGGCAAGCGCGCCTCGGCCGACGGCAGCGTGATGTGCACCTACAACTGCGACGGTTTCGGCTTCGCAGGGTCGCTATTCCACACCCCTGCGGGCCGCCACACCCCCGGCGAAGCCATCGCCATCAACGGCTGGGGGCCGCGCCACGAAGGGCAGTTCGTAGCCCAGGTGGAGTATACCCACAACGTCGTAGGCTTCATGAACGACTGCCAAGTCACCATCGTTGAAAGCACCTTCGACGGGCGCCTTGAGATGCAGAACGGCGAGGGTCTGCTCGACTATTTCAGCCTGATGCGCTTAGCGCTGCAACGTGCCACGACGGCCCGCGAAGCCATACGCTGCATGGCCGAGCTGGTGGAGCAATACGGATACAACAGCACCGGCGAGAGCATCACCGTGTGCGACCCCAACGAGGCGTGGATCATGGAGATGATCGGCAAGGGCGCCGGGCGCAAAGGAGCCGTGTGGGTAGCCCTGCGCATCCCCGACGACTGCATCTCGGCGCATGCCAACCTGAGCCGCATCCGCCAGTTTCCCCTCGAGAATGCCAAGGCTCGCAAAGGTCAGCGCAAGTCCATCAGCAGCAAGCACCTGCAGTATATCAACAGTCCCGAAGTGGAATGCGTCTATGCCGCCGACGTCATCAGCGTGGCCCGCGAGAAAGGTTTCTTCAGCGGTCGCGACGAGGAGTTCTCGTTCCGCGACGCCTATTGTCCCATCGACTTCGAGAACGTGCGCTATGCCGACGCCCGCGTGTGGAGCTTTTTCCGCCATCACCGCAGCGACATGGATGCCTACCTGCCCTACATCAACGGCCAGTTCACGCAACGCGGTGCCAACGGCGAGACGATGGACGCGCTGCCCCTCTGGGTAAAGCCCGACAAGCTCCTCAGTCTCAGCGACCTCATGCGCGACATGCGCGACCATTTTGAAGGCACCCCGTTAGACATGACCGCCGATGCCAGCGCCGGCCCGTGGGGCATGCCCATCCGACCGCTGCCCATGCACTTTATGACCAGCGACAGCGTCAACCTGTTCCGCGAGCGCCCCATAGCCACGCAGCAGAGCGGCTTCACCATGGTCTGCCAGATGCGCTCGTGGCTGCCCGACGACGTGGGCGGCGTCACCTGGTTCAACTGCGACGACGCCGACATGGTGGCCTACGTACCCCTCTACTGCTGCCTGACGCAAGTGCCCGACCCCTTCCGGCCCGAGAACAACCAGCGCAACGAGTTCAGTTTCCATTCAGCCTTCTGGATGAACAACTGGGTAGCCAACATGATCTATCCCCGTTATTCCATGATGATTGGCGACCTGCGGGCGGCCCAGCGCGAGCTGGAGGATTACTACATCGCCGACCAGGACAGCCTGCTTGCCGCCTTAGGCTCGCTCACCGCCGACGAACGGCGCAACATCCTCAACGCACGGTCGGCCGACTATGCCGCACGCATGATGCAGCGCTGGGACCGCCTGGCGCGATACCTCATCGTCAAATACAACGACCAGGTTGTTAAACGCGTCGACGCCGATGGCAACTTCCAGCGATGGGGCTACGACACCCCCGGCTACGGGCAGCCCTTCATCGATGCCCTTCCCGCCGCCACCGGCGACCGCTACCGGCTGAAGGAAGTCATAGAGCGCCGCGAACGATAGATGGCGCCTGACATCTGCCACCATAAGAAAAAAAATATCCATTTTTACGCAATATTTGTCCCATTTTCACGTAATTAGTTCATACCTTCTGTTTCGCACAAAGTGTATGAACATTTCTTTACGACCCTGGACCCCCGACGACGCAGAGCTCTACGCCCAGATAATGCGCCAAGTCGACTTCACCTATGAAGACGAAAGCGTGCGCTGCGCCAACGGAGACGAGGCGCTGCAGCGGCTCCGGCGCCAGATACAATGCGAACACAGCGACGGCGACTTCTATCGGGCCATCACCGTCGACGGCGACGTGGTGGGCCACATCCAGATCGTGCACCAGCAGGGCGAGCCGCGCAGCATCGGCCATGTCGGCTGCCTCCTTGTGCGTCGCGCCACCGGCCACGGCGTCGGCACAGAAGCGCTGCGCCAGACGATACGCGCCGCCTTTGCGCGCCCCGCCTTCGAACGCCTCACCGCCATCATCTTCGGCCCCAACCGCGCTTCGCAGCGCATTGTCGAGAAAGCAGGTTTCATCCTCGAAACCACCATCCATCATGCCGTATGGAAAAAGGGCCACTTCTACGACGCCCTCGTCTACTACCTCACCAACCCCCAACCAACCGACTAAACAGCACACTCATGTTCACACCCATCCACACCTGTCCCGAGCTTATAGACCTCATTCAAACCATAGGTTTCCTTCCGTTGCTTGAGAGCAGCATACCCGGCTTCAACGCCGAAGCCATCATGGCGCCCGAGTGCCGCTACCGACCCCTTCCCGACGGCGGCTGGGAATGGCCCCTATGGAAATGGAAAGGGTCCGTCGTCAACGAAGGCAATTGCGTGTATGGCAAGTTCTTCGACAAGAAAGCCGGCTTCGTCAGCCTGCAGTGGTGGCCCCACTTCCTCAACTGGCGGCGAGCCGCCTATCCCCTACCCTCCGACGACAGCGCCGATGGCACCATCGAGCACATCATCCTCGACACGCTGCGCCAAAACGGCAGCATGGTCAGCCGCGAGCTGCGTGCCGCCTGCGGCATGGTGGGGCCGCGGATGCGCAGCCGCTTCGATGCCTACATCACCCGCCTGCAGATGGGCTGCTACATCGTGACCGAAGACTTCGTGCAGCCCACCGACAAGCACGGCCGCCCCTACGGCTGGGGCCTGTCGCTGCTCACCACCCCCGAGCACCTGCTGCACCACACCGCCCCCGCCGGCGACACCCCCCAGGCGTCGCGCGAGCTCATGGCGCAACACCTCAGCGCCCTCATACCCACAGCCACCCCGGCCCAGATTGACAGAATCCTCAAATAGCATTTCCTTTTTTCAACTTTCAGCGCCGCAGGAAGCGAGGGCTGCGTTTTTTTTCTCGTTGAAAGACAACGCTGGACAATAATTTTTGCCACACTGTTTTGAATTCAATATTTTTATGTAAATTTGCAACGCAATTAGCAAACGTTAAAAAAAAGTAATTAATTATAAGTCAATGAAAAAAGTATTTGCAATCCTTGGCGCCATAGCTATCAGCGCCACCGTTTTCGCTCAGAAAACCGAAGAGAACAAAGACGACGAAGGCTACAAGTTCACCGTAACGAAAGAGCTGCCCGTCACCTCCGTCAAGAACCAGAACAAGGCAGGCACGTGCTGGTGCTACAGTGGTCTTGCCTTCATCGAAGCCGAGCTGCTCCGCATGGGCAAAGGCGAGTACGACTTCAGCGAGATGTACATCGTCAGCAACACCTACCGTGACCGTGCCATGGCCGCCATCCGCACCCACGGTGACGTCAGCTTCAGCCAGGGCGGCGCCTTCAACGACGTTATCTACGGTATGAAGACCTTCGGTCTCGTTCCTGAGAGCGAGATGCGTCCCGGTGCCACCTACGGCGACACCCTCAGCGACCACAGCGAGCTTAGCGCCCTTACCGACGTGATGGTTGAAGCCATCGCCAAAGGCAAGCTCGGCAAGCTGCAGCGTGGCAGCGACGGCCAGCTTCTGGCCCTCAAAGCCATCCAGTCGGTGCACGACATCTACCTCGGCACCTGCCCCAAAGAGTTCACCTACAACGGCAAGAAATACACTCCCAAGAGCTTCTACGAGAGCACCGGTCTGAATGCCGACGACTACGTGTCGCTCACCAGCTTCACGCACCATCCCTTCTACGAGAAGTTCGTCCTCGAGATCCAGGACAACTGGCGTTGGGGACAGAGCTACAACCTGCCCCTCGACGAGTTCATGGAAGTCTTCGACTATGCCATCGACAACGGCTACACCATCGCTTGGGGTAGCGACGTCAGCGAGAAAGGTTTCCGCATGGGTGTCCGCAAAGGTTTCTGCGTGCTTCCTGCCACCCAGGTTTCTTCCTCCATCGGCAGCGACCAGGCCCGCTGGAGCGGCATGAAAGCCCAAGAGCTTGAAGACGAAGCAGCCAAGCACCCCACACCGCAGCGCTGGGTCAGCCAGGAAGAGCGTCAGGAAGCTTTCGACAACTGGGAGACCACCGACGACCACGGCATGCTGATCTACGGCAAAGCCACGGACCAGCTGGGCAACGAATACTACATGGTCAAGAACAGCTGGGGCGACTACGGCGAATACCACGGCATGTTCTACGCCAGCAAAGCTTTTGTGCGCTACAAGACCATGAACATTGTCGTCCACAAGGACGCCATCCCCCCCGCCATCAAGGCTAAGCTCGGCATCCAGGACAACAGCGCCAACACCAACAAGAAAGGCAAAAAGAAATAATCAGAGAATTTTTCTGATTTATAGAATGGAATCCGCCATAGATTATGGCGGATTCTTTTTTTTAATAGCCTTTCGCAGCGACAAAGATTTTGCGATGCTTACCAAAAGTTGCGGAGTAAATCAATCAAAAGTTGCGGAGTAAATCAATCAAAAGTTGCGGAGTAAATTAATCAAAAGTTGCGGAATGCTCTTGCAATTTATTAATTTTAGCGACCGCATTGTTGCACTGAAAAAAGTGCAGCAAATAACAATACGTGCACTTTTTATAGTGCATATCAAAAATAATTCGTATTTTTGCAGCCGAAATCAATAATCCTAGCAAACAATGATTGACAATGTGTCTTAACCTGAAAAAAGTTGACACTTTTGGGAGCAATACCAGAAGTGAAGATGAGACAAAGGGCAAAAGGGGACAGGTCATTATTGCCCCTGCGTAGATATTTTGTCGGAGATGTGTTAAGAAAGTATGGTACGACAAGCAAGGACAAAATCGGAATTTGGCATTTACCACGTGATGATGCGAGGCATCAATCGCCAGAACATCTTCGACGACGAAGAGGATTACAACCATTTCATTCGCATTTTAAGTTCCATTTCATTCGCAAAAAAATGATGTCGGCGACTCCTGCCAACGACACAACAGTACAATCTATGCCTGGTGCCTGATGACAAGGAATAATCCCGAGTTTCAACTGCTGCCGCGCGACGTGCAAGATATGGCCGTCAGATCAATCCTTGATGCCGGTGCCTCGGTCCGACAGTCTTGTGAGCCACACAGGCCTAACCACAAAACAAATCCGAAAGCGTTATGACAAATAGTTTAAATTCACCCCTATCAGAAAGGGCAAAAATGACCTGTCCCCTTTTGTCCTATGAATGGGCTAAGAGTTTGCCTAAAACGACTATTGCAAAAAGGCGTAATAGCAAATAACCAGTTGCGTCGGCATAAAATCCGACGCAACTTAATATAAGTATTTATAATCCTCTAAACATTAAATCCAGAGTAGCTGAACGTTGTTTGTGGCGGATTGAAAATCCTGATATTAAACAGTATCGGATTGCAAATCCGATATAACGGCACCAATGAAACTCCATTGCGGCTGACGAAAATTTTGCGATTCTTACACAAAACGACAAAAAAGATTTTGCGATTCTTGCACAAAACATCAAAATAAATTTTGCGGAAAGAGAAAAATGACGTAATTTTGCACCCGAATTATAAAGCATAAATAATATGATATTTAGAAGAAAACTATACGATAAAATGCTGAATTGGAAGCAGGAACGCAATGGAAGCTCCGCTCTTCTGGTCAAGGGTGCCCGGCGCGTCGGCAAGTCGACATTAGTTGAAGAATTTGCGAAAAAAGAATACGACTCGTACGTGCTTGTCGATTTCGCTCAGAGTTCAACGGAAGTGGATGAGCTTTTTGAGAATATGCGTGACCTGAATCATTTTTTCCTGCGTCTTCAAGGCATATTCCACGTGGTATTGCACGAACGACGGTCGTGTGTCATATTTGACGAGGTACAACTGAAACCGCAGGCCAGACAAGCTATAAAATATTTGGTGAAAGATGGCAGATATGACTTTATTGAGACTGGCTCACTCCTGTCGATCAAGAAAAATGTCCAGAATATTTTGATTCCAAGCGAAGAGACGCGTCTCACGCTTCATCCAATGGACTTGGACGAATTCTGCTGGGCTACAGGCAATGACGCTTTCCCCGAATTGGCAAGGCAGTCGTTCGCCTCGCGCCAACCTATGGGGCAGGCTGTACACCGCGAGTGGATGCGTTTGCTGCGCACCTATATGGCTGTTGGCGGTATGCCGCAAGCCGTCGACGCATATATCAATACCAACAACCTGCAAATGGTCGATGCCAAGAAAAGGGAAATCATTATGCTATACGACGACGACTTCCATAAGATTGATGACAGCGGCAATATTTCGAGTCTTTTTATGAACATACCCTCGCAATTGACGAGTAATGCCAACAGATACAAAGTTTCCAGTGCCAGTAAGGGCAGAATCGACAGAAAAGAGGATGTCTACATCTCGGAGATGATCGACAGCCAAGTGGTTACAATCGCATACCACGCCAATGACCCCAGTGTTGGATTTGGTCTGAACCGCGACAATTCGCGATATAAACTCTTTCTGGCAGACACAGGACTTTTCGTCACGTTGGCTTTTTGGGACAAGGACTATACTGAGAACACAATATACGACAAACTGCTGTCTGATAAATTGTCGGCCAATCTCGGTTACGTATATGAAAATATGGTGGGCCAGATGCTCACTGCTTCCGGTAACAGCCTCTACTACTATACATTCCCAGACAGCAACAATCATAATTATGAGGTCGATTTTCTACTGTCAAAAGGTGACAAGATTGTGCCAATAGAGGTAAAGTCGTCAGGTTACCGCACCCAT
>Ga0310691_10005769_pt1 | contig 13408 bp, 11 predicted proteins | sample 176DNAGHGlowgp2_FD_203887 | JGI IMG/M metagenome (GOLD analysis project Ga0310691, IMG submission 203887) | Sheep rumen microbial communities from Palmerston North, Manawatu-Wanganui, New Zealand - 1766 DNA GHGlow gp2 (v2) (version 2) | ecosystem: Host-associated > Mammals > Digestive system >... | reverse complement strand
GATCTCCATCAGAGATTGATGACCAGTTATTAAATGATTTAGGACTAAATCTTATTAAGAAACCTGAATAATGACAAACAAGAAACGAATAATCCTGATTATAATCTGAGTATTGATTTGTCTATGGGTCGCAGCATTTTTATATCGAGATAAAGTTCATTGTAGGAATATCCAGAGGCGTTGCACGATGTACGATTTATCAGAAATCGAAAATGAGGAAGATCTAGAATTTTACCGCTCTTTAAACGAGAAATGTGTAGGTAAATGCTGAACAGCGGAATTTGAACTAAAACGAAAAAAGGCATTATGTAGATTTAAATACAAAAGACATGTAGAAGCTTCCAAAGACAGAGTGTATTTCAAAGCTGATACCTATAATCCATGTCCTGAATTATATACAATTTCAGAGCTTAATGCTTGGCTTAGAGGGGGGAGTAACTAATCTTGTGCCCCTTTACTGAAAGGGGCTGTCACGTAGTGACTGGGGATTTTTAAGTGTAAATGCATAAAAATCCTCCACCGCAAGCGGTCCCCCTCCTTTCAAAAAGGAGGACAATATTTTTCCACATTCATTCAGATTTTCTTGATTTTCGGTAGCAATATTCTACAATTAAATTGTTATGACATTTTTATTTTCTACACAGTTTATAGGAATGTTATTATTGATATTAGGATTACTATTATTCTGAGCACTTACATGAATCAATCTAATCTGATGATTATTCAGAATTTTATTATTCTTTCTTTTATTATCAGTTATCTGGTTTGTGATCAAGAGTGGATTCTATATATTATTATTTTTCGCAGTCCTATACTTTGGAATCAAGTGAATAGCATATCTCAGAAATTATGTAAAATGAAATGATAAATCTGAATACAAAAGTAGGAGAGTAGAGTTTGAGGATTCAGACTTTGTAGAGGTGGTAGAATAGAATTTAAAAATCATAAAATAAAAAGCTGTCCGAAAGGGTAGCTTTTTTAGATTAAAATGGAAAAGGAAGAGCTTGCCAAATTCTTCTTACAAATCATTCATCTTTTGGTGGATTCGCTAAATATATAAGTTCATAAGCAAATTTATATACATCTTCATCATTTAAAATCCGATTAATTTGTGTATTTGAATCAAATGCTTCTAAAATAGTTATAGCTTCGGATTTTGATAAAAATCTAAAAAATTTATTTATAATAGAAATCCAAACGTGAGTTTCTGAGAAACTCTCACTATTACATAAATAATCAATTAAATTTTGTAGACTATATTCCTGATAAATACAATCTATATTTATTTCATCATCTATTTCATATTCACCTGTTTCATATCATTTTATAGCTAAACGAATTTCTATTTGGTTGTCTGAGAATATAGAAACGATTAAATCTCATTGGTTGTTTAACCGAACTTCATGAATTTCTAGGTTGTTATCTTTAAAGTGCTTTCTTAATAATTTTAATAAATTTTTATCAATTAAACTTATAAATTCAGAGAAATTTCAAATTACCTTTATATTGGTGTCTAAAAAAGCTTCTTTAAATCTATTATCTCATGTTATAAAGTAGATTTCATCTTTTGGATGTTCCTTTTGATATTCTAAGATAGAAAAATAAATGAAACAATCTTTAAATCATTTATCTCAAAACTTTTCATTATATTCAAATGGTGCTTTTCTATTTATCGCTAAATCTCTCATTGAAAATAAAACTGAAGTATCTGATATATCTATTGTTTTGTAGCGAATTTTAATAGATTCTTTAAGTTGTTTTTGAATCTTTTTTAAATCAACATTTTCGGTGTTTACTACTCCAAAATTGTATAACATTGGGCAATTTTTTTTGAGAATTTCAATTTGTTTTTTATAATCATTATTTATCTGATATTCTCTCTCCAAAATAACTGTTTTTGGAAATATAATGTTTCAGTATTCACTAAATTTTTTTAACTCCTTTTGATTTCAAAAAAATACTTTTCAAGAAGAATCATATATAAAGTTTGTATCGAATATGAATGTGTATCAATTCATAATTTTAGGGAAATTATTAAATATATTGTACAATGAAAGTCTAATACTATAATACCATTTTTCAACTTAATTTTTTAAATTGAATTTTTAAAATTTTGAGCTTTTTCTTGAAAATTTTTATAGGATTGATAAATTTTATTTGCCTAAATAATTTGGGTTGTTTTTGTGCTTAAAATTAAGGTTTTTTATAGATGAAGAAAATAAGAAATGTCGGGATCAAATATGATAACGAATCAAGAACAGTTTCTTGATGAGGTAATAAATAAGATACTACCGTCAACAGATAGAGTTTCTTTTTTGGTCTGATTTTTTTATTTTTCTTGATTCCAACAGATTTATAAAAATATAAAAGACAGACATTTGAGAATCTTGATTTGAATGGATGTTGAACAAACGATTAGAGAATTAAAATTTAAATTAACTGAACAAACTGCAGTAAATACAGCAGAGACAATAGATAGTCTAAAAAATTTCATAAATAAAACAGATATTTTTGAAAATGGTGAAGCTCTGGAAGCCTTAGAAATTTTTATAAAAAAGATTCAAGATTGAACATTAGAAATCAGACAAACACTAGAACCAGACCATTCAAAAATGTATTTATTCTGTAATGATGAAGAACATAGTCAATGAGGATTATTTCCTTGAACTTTGATAACATGATCTAGTAACTTATCTAGTGCGTGACTACATAATAGAAAAGAAAGAAATTGGATAATGAGAGATGCAGATACATTCAATGATGCATTAGAAGATTTTAATTATGTTTGGGATAATGGGGCTGTGCCATTAACAATATGATGAGCTGATGATAAGCTAGTTAAAATTTTGAAAAATGAAACATGGCTGAAACTTTCTGATCCTTATCTTTGCTACATGAGATTATTAAGTGAATATTTTAAAGAGAATCAAGATATTAAATATCCTTCAGATATTACTGAATGACACTTTCAAGATTTGGAATATCAAACAGACGCTATCAAAAAAGCACTACATATTATCGAAGAACATAATTGAGTAATTATTGCAGATGTGGTTTGACTTTGAAAGAGTATTATATGATCAACAGTTTTACATAATATTAATGAAAAGGCTATAATTATTTGTCCTCCTCATCTTAAAGATCAATGGGAAGAATATAGAAAATCTTTTGATTTTGAGGCAGAAGTTTATTCTTCATGACTAATTTGAAAAGCATTAGAGGATGATATTCGCAGTATTCATAAAGCTCAAGTTATTTTGATAGATGAAGCTCATAAATATAGAAATGCTGATACAATAGACTATTGAAATCTTCATCAACTATGTCAATGAAAAAAAGTTGTCCTATTAACAGCAACGCCATTTAACAATGCTCCAAATGATATTTTCAATTTGATAAAATTGTTTCAAATACCAAATAAACCAACAATTCATACTCAACACTGATTATTGGCTGATTTTACAGAAATGCAAAAGAAATATGAAACAATGAGAAAAAAACATGTTAAATGATGAGAAGAATTAAGACCAGAAGATATGAGAGAAATTTGACAAGAAATTAGACAGTTGATTTGACCAGTTGTTGTAAGAAGATCTAGAGTAGATCTAGAAAAAATTGATGCATATAAAGAAGATTTACATAAACAATGATATGAAATATCTAATGTTGAAGATCCAATAGAGCTAAAATTTGATTTATGAGAGTTAGAACCATTATACATAGAAACATTAACATCTCTTACAGAATCTGATGAAGAATGAAAACCAATTAACTTTAAATGAGCAAGATATAATGCACTTTGATATTTAAAAGATCCAGATAAATATGCTGATAAAATAGAATGAATGCTTTGATATAATTATTCATTGTTGGAGTGAAGACAAAGAAACATGCCATTCTTTATTAGAAGATTACTTGTATCAAGATTTGAAAGTTCAATCTATGCATTCAAGCAAACTTTAAGCTCTTTAGTTCATTCTATTGACCAAGTTCTTGCTTATATCGAGCAATTTAAATGAATGCCTGTAATTAAAAAATGATGATTGCCAGAAATTGATGAGCTTTTGGACGAAGCAGATAGCTTTGAATATGATGAATTTTGAGATTCGAAAATAACAGAGCTACTTGATAAAAAAGACTGATTTTTAATTCCTTTATCAGATTTAAAACCTAATTATGTTGATGATATAAAATCTGATAGAGCATTTCTTAAAGAATTAATCGATAAACGGTGAAAAATTGAAAAAGATCCAAAACTTGATACATTTGTTGAAAAATTACAGGAGTTTAGCAGAAATAAGGAAAGAAAAATTGTTGTATTCACACAATATACAGATACAGCTAATTATCTTGAAAAGAAATTAAAAGATAAAGTACGTGTTCTAAAAGTAACAGGTTCTACGAAAACAGAACAGATTAAAAGAGATATTAAATACAATTTCGATGCATGAATTGATAAAAGTGAATGGAAAGATGATTATGATATATTACTTTGAACAGATGCTATATCAGAATGATACAACTTGCATAGAGCATGAACAATTATAAATTATGATATTCCATATAATCCAACAAAAGTAATACAGAGAATATGACGTATCAACCGTATTAATAAAAAGATGTTTGATATGCTTTATATTTACAACTATTTTCCATCACTTGTTTGAGCTGGAGTAGTAGCTATTAAAGAAATTTCTGTTTTAAAAATTAAGATGATAGCTACAATTCTATGAATTGATGTAAAAACACTAACATGAGATGAAGAACTAGGTTCTTTCTACAAAAAAGAAATGGAAAAAGACTTAGTAGATGACCAGGAGATTTCTTGGGATACTCCTTACTATAACGATTTTAAAAATGCGAGAATAGAAGACTCAAAATTGGAAGAAAAAATAGATAAAATACCAGAAAGGACAAAAATTCAGAGGTGAGTTAAGAAAGATAAAAAGTGAATTATCCTTTTTGCGAAAAAATGAAATAATTTATTATTTAATTTCCATGATTCAAGTATTTGAGAAAATATACCAATTACAATTCAAGAGGCTTTTGAATATTTTAAAGCAGATAAAACAGAAGAACCACTTGAAGTTTCCGATAAATTTTACGCATGATATAACAAGTTAAAAGAAGAATTAAATACATGAAAGACTGTACAGTCATTAAATACACAAGAAAAAGCAGCATTAGAAAATGTAAAAAAGATGTTTGCTGTAACCAAAGATCCATATTTCTCATTAGTTCAGAAAGTTATAGAATTGAGAGCTTTACCACGTTATTACATGAAAAAGTTTAGAAACGTAACAGAGAAAAATTTTGAATCAGAAATGATTAAAATTAAATGAATAATATCTGAGAATTATTTGAGAAAGATTATTGATATAGCAAATAATTATGATGAAGAATCTCAGGATTTAATTATTTCTCAAGAATTTAATTCATAAATTATGATAGATGTATTTTGATAAACCGTATAATAGAACAATTTTCTTGAATCTATTACAATCTAAAATTTTTCCGACATTTATGAGAAAAGAAGAACGTTTAAGTTTTTGAAATAAAACGGCATATTTTGTGGAAAATTGAATATATAGGCTTTGAACAGTAAATTTAGATAAAGAAATTTCAGTCCTTGAAATAGAACAAAAATCATCCAATGATCCAAGAATAACTTTAACAAAAGATGCTTTTAAAATTCTTGAATATCATGGAATTGACCATGCCATAATTATTTTTCATTGTAAAGATACCACAAGTTATAGATTATCATTACTAACCGTTTCTTATGAAAATTGGGAGAAAAGAACATCATCATATAAAAGATTCTCTTATATACTTTGACCAAATGAGAAAATAAGAACACCTGAGATGCAACTATTACATCAAATCAATGATTATGATGATTTAGTTTCCAGATTTGATGTTGAAGTTGTTAGAAAAGAATTCTTTGATAAGTATTTGGAATTATTTGTTAGATTATACAAAGAGATTAAACTCGATACATGATTCTTCGACCTATTAAAACAACAGAATGTTGATGTTGTAAGTTTTACTAAGAATCTTTTGTGAAAAATTATTTTTCTATATTTTATTCAACAAAAATGATGGCTTTGATTATGAAGGAATACAACAACAAAATATTGAGAATGAAATAAAGATTTTATGAGAGTGATGTGGAACAATTTTGAAAGTTCAAAAGAATCAATGAGTTCAGAAAAGACAGGATACTTTTACAATGATTATCTTGAATGGTTGTTTTTCGATGGATTAAACAAAGATAGAAGAGATGACGATGACCGATTCCCTAATTTACAAATGAAAGTTCCATACTTAAATTGATGATTATTTAAAGAAGAATACACATGATGGGAATCTTATGTTACTAAAATAAGTAATGATATATTTTCAAATAAAAAGGAAAAATGAGATGATGCTGACTGAATTTTAGATATTTTTGATAGATATAATTTTACAATAGACGAGGATAGCTTATATGATAGAGACGTTGCTGTTGACCCTGAAATGTTAGGTAAAATATTTGAAAATATGATTTCTATTAGTGAGGAAAACATAGAAGATGTTGTTAAAATATATGATAGTAAGAAAAAATGAACTAAAATAGATTTCTGAAAAGCCTTAAATAAAGATTTATGAGCTTTCTATACTCCTAGAGAAATTGTTCACTATATGACAAGGGAAAGTTTGATTGCTTATTTAGTATCAAATCTAAAGTGAAATTCTACAGAAAACGAAAGTCTTATTAGAGATTTATTTGACTTAAAAGAAAAATTCTTATTAAGCTCTGATGATATGAAAAAATCATGATATTCAGAAGATCAACTTAAAAAATTAAGTGAAATAATATTAGATGTCGATAACGCATTAAGTGGTGTTAAAATATTAGATCCAGCCATATGATCATGAGCATTTCCAATGTGAATATTGCATGAAATTAGTAGTTTAAGATATTATATGTATTGAACATTTTTTAGAATTTTCTGAGATAAGACGGTTCAATATAAAAATGATAGATGAAACATTTCTTTATATAAAATAAAAAGAGATATCATATTAAATAGTATTTACGGGGTTGATATTGATCCATGAGCTATTGATATTGCAAGATTAAGATTCTGGTTAAGTCTTGTTGTTGATGCAGAAGAGCCTGAGCCACTTCCTAATTTTGAGTTTAAGTTTGTATGTGCAAATACATTATTACCTCTCAAAGATTCAGCAAGAGAAAAAGATCTATTTTCTATGTGAGACGAACCTAAATTAGAGACATTAAAAAGATACAAAAGAGATTTTTATAATGCAGATAAAAAAATTGAAAAGAAACAACTTAAAGAAAGGATAAGAGAATATACAAAAATTGAACATACGTTATTTTCTGAACCAACACCAAGAGCAAAACAAATGGAAGAATTCTGAAAGTTCTTTGATAACCCAAAACACTCCCATAGTTTTTTTGATTCTTGATTAATGTTAAGTGAATCAAAATGATTTGATATAGTCATATGAAATCCGCCATACATACAGCTTCAAAAAAATAAATGAGAATTATGAAAATTATATCAAGATTGTGGGTTTGAATCTTTTGTGTGAACTGGAGATATCTATTGTCTTTTCTATGAGAAGGGATTTCAATTACTTAAACAGTGATGAATATTGGCATACATTACTTCAAACAAGTGGATGAGAGCTTGATATTGAGAAAATTTAAGAAGTTACTTTTCAAAGAATACCAATCCATTATATCTAATAGATCTATGACCTTGAATATTTGAAACAGCAACAGTTGATACAAATATCTTTATTTGAAAGAAAGAAAAAAGACAAGAATTCCAATTAAAATGAATTGATTTAACGAAAGAAGAAAAAGTATCAAATATTGAATGATTCTATGACAAAGCCGTAAATATTACTAAATTATCAGAACAACCTTGGACAATTCTTTCTGATATAGAAAGGAATATTAAAGAGAAAATTGAAAGGATTTGAACCCCTCTTAAAGATTGGGATATTGAAATAAATTACTGAATAAAAACATGATGTAATGAAGCATTTATTATAGATTGAAAGAAAAAAGATGAATTGATAAAAGAGGATCCTAAAAGTGCTGAAATTATTAGACCGATTTTAAGAGGCCGTGATATCAAGAAATACTGATATAATTTTGCTGATTTATGGCTTATTAATTCTCATAATTGAATTAAAGCAAAATGAATAGAACCTATTGATATAGACGATTATCCGGCAATAAAAAATCATTTAAATCAATATCGAGAAAGAATCGAAAAACGTGATGACAAATGAGTAACACCTTATAATTTACGTAATTGTGCTTATATGGAGGATTTTTATGAGCCAAAGATTATGTATTCTGAAATAGTAAGAGAACCTCAATTTTACTTTGACTGAAATTGAGAATTTTTTGCAGAAGCAACTACATTTATAATCACTTCAAAATCAAAAAATATTGAGGAATTGAAGTATTTAATCGCATTATTAAATTCAAATATTGTTGCAAAATGCTTTAAATTATTTTATGCTTGATGATGATTATGAAGTAGTTGATATCGCTACAAAAAACAATTTATTGAAAATTTATGTCTCCCTAAATATGACAATTCTGATTTAAAAAATAAAATTATGGGCAATCAAGATTGTGAAGCATATATTAAAGATTTATTTTGATTAACAGATGAAGAAATAATTTATTTAAGCGAATAAATTATTAATGTATAAAATTTCTTCAGGTGTTAGCGAATAAATTTTATAAACAATTTTATCGATCTCTCAATAATCTTTTTTTAGAATAAAATCTTGAATATCTTTTTCAAATAAAGTAATTCCTTTAGGAATTGGTATTGTTTCAATAAAAATTTTTCACATTGTAAATGCTCAATTTCACAAATTAGGGGTTATATATTTTATATACCACAACAATAACTTGGAATTTAGCACTCAAACTAAAGAATTTAAATTATTTCAATACATTATAAATCATGTTTTATCTGTATAGAAACTGTTATAATCTAGGACAAAATTTACTCAAGATGAAGTTTCTGGGTAAATAATTTTTGGTTTAGAAAAAACGTCCCAATAAGCTATACTATCTTGCGTTTCAAATCGGTTATTATTTGTTTTTTTACGAGCTACTACCTCTTTTCAATCTATAACATATTTTTTTCATGTTTGTTCAAGACGATTCACTCAAAAACTTTGTAGATACTTTTTTATAGCTGGATAGTTATCTATATTATAGTGCTTTGATGGGAATGTTGCAATAATATATAAATCTGCGAATTCATAATTATATCTCTTTATGTCACGACCTCTCAAAATCGGTCATTTTTTTTAATCAATTAAACATAATATATTATTTATTTTCTAATTTAAAAAATGATATATGGGTATATTAGAGTTTCTAGTGATAAACAAACTGTCGAAAATCAAAGATTTGAAATCGAGAAATTCTGTAACAGCAATTGATTTCTTATAAACTGATGGATAGAAGAAACGATTAGTTGAACAAAGGATTATTCTAAAAGAAAATTATGAAATCTTTTACATAAAGTAAAAGAAGATGATTTAATTATTTGTTCTGAATTATCTAGGTTATGAAGAAACTTATTTATGATTATGGAAATTTTAAATATATGTATGAATATTTGATGTAAAGTTCGAACTATAAAAGATTGATATAGGTTATGAGAAGATATTCAAAGTAAAGTCTTAGCTTTTGCCTTTTGATTATCTGCAGAAATTGAGAGAAATCTAATTAGTCAAAGAACTAAAGAAGCGTTGGCAAAAAGGAGAGCTGATTGAGTTGTTTTATGAAGGCCCAGGGGATCTAAGTCAAAGAAATTAAAACTGACATGAAAAGAAATCACAATAAAAACTCTTCTTGAACAGTGAGTATCTCAAAGAAAAATAGCAAAAATTTTTAAGGTTAATAGAACTACTGTTTATAATTTTGTAAAAAGAAATAATCTAAAAAGCCAAAATTAGAAATTTGTTAAATAAATATTTCAAATATATAATTATTTATCTCTCAATATTTTAAATAAGAAATATATAATCCTATAGTTTAGCAGGAGTAAAAGTACAAAGAATGATATGTACACTATTATAAAATATGGAGATAAAGATAGTCACATTGAGATTAACATACTAAAGACTATTAAAATCAATCAAAATGTGATAGGTTTCTTAAAATAATTTAGAAGCAAATCATATTTATTATTTGCTTTAATCATTTTTATGTTTGTATTTTCTTTGTCTTGAAAAACGAGCGTAATTCAAACTCCGATAAAACCGATAAAGATTGATATGACTGTTATAATTGTAGTCGAGAATGTTATTAATCTTTCTCATCAAAATTTAAAAAGATCTAGTTTTTCTTCGAAGAAATAGTAGTAAATTAAAGCTAATATTAAGAATATTATGGAATACGTGTATGGATAATATTTGTCTCAAACGAAAAACTTTTTTAAAGTTGATTTTTTTGCTTCCATGTTTTATTAGTTACGAAGCTAAATATTCTTCCTTTAAAGACTTTGATATTCTTTTATAAGATAATAATAATTCTTCTTCAATGTTTGAATTTAATTTTCTTGATTCTACTTCAAGTTTGATGGAATCTTTATATCTTATTTCACTTAGATTTTGATCAACCTTTTTACCTACTTCATCTATCGTTATCTCTTGAAATTTTACACTTTCATTGTTCTTTATTAATTTCATAATTTCCTTTTTATTTAATCAGTTATCATTTATATACATGATTTGCATTTCTTTTCATCATAATTTATCTTTTACTTCAAATAGGGAATCTAATCATTCATCTTCAAGTCATAAAATAGGTCTTTCAAGGTTTCAAGAGGCGACTTTAAATTTAAATCTAGTTATTATTCTATTATCATTTGCTATATACTTTTCTCTATTTTTATAACATATAGGCTCAATAACAATATTATTACATCATGTTATATCTCTAAAAAGTTGTTGAACATTTGCAATTTTTTCTTTACCTCCTATATTTAATACTTCAATAATTCAGATTGATCAATCAATAATATTTATATTATTTAAATCTAAGAGTATATAAACATCGTCGTATAAAGAAATATTATCTTGTAGGTCCAAAATTTCGGGGTTTGATAAATCTTTTTCACGCTTATCAAGTTTTTTTGGTAGTATATCCATCGCTTTTTCTTTGACTGATTGGATTAGAAATATTCCTGATTCAGAAGTCTTTTTAATAATAAATGACTTAGTATTGTCTAATTTCGATTTTATCAGTGTTAAGAGCTCGATGTTATTATCTTGATAATTATGAACAGAGTATAAGTAACATATATATTCTTTATTAGCCATATAGAAGGATATAATCTAAAACCTAGCTAAAAATAAGAGTAATTAAATTCTGCATAAAAACAAGATTAACTATTGTATAAGAATATAAAGTTCGTTGTCAAATCATTTTTTGACAAAAAGATTGACAATATACATAATTTTCTTATAATGAAAAAGTCCAAGTAAATTTGGATAGGTGATATGCTGTAAAATTAAAAATATACAAAAATGTATACTTTTTCTTGCAAAGAATATACAAAAATGTATACTTTATTTATACGAAGTATTCAAAATGAAGTTAAAGTTTAGATGCGAGGAATTGGAATTGCTTTATAGAGATAGAAATTATCGTCATCGTAAAATGCCTTATTCTATCCAAAAATCTTATGCTATGAAATGTGATTTCTTGGAATGTGCTGAAACTTTACAAGATATTTATGCGAGAACGAGTTTCCATTTCGAGAAATATCAAGACCATTATAGTATTAGAATTACTCAACAATGGAGAATAGAGCTTGATATTGATAAGGTTTGAAACGTAACGATACTCAATATCTTAGATGCGAATAATCACTACAAAAAGAATTTTTAACTTTTGTTATTTACAGCCATGACCAAAGGATTTATATTCCACCCATGACAACATATCGCAGAAGAACTCGCTGAAAGATGACGAAGTCAGAAATTTTTTGCTTCACTTATCCAAAAAACTCCTCAAGAAGTTAATCATATTATTACATGAAAAAGAAATATAAATGCTGATTGGGCATTCAGACTTTCAGCAGCTTTCTGAACTTCTGCTCAAGTATGGATGAACTTACAAGCTAAATATGATTTAGCCATTCTCAGAGAGAAAAAAGAAGAAAGAAAAATCTGGGAATCTATCAGATTTAATACTCAACAGTTAGCTATCGCTTAGCTACTCCAAATAAATTTTACCCTAAAACCACAAACCAAAAATGAAAATCGCAATCGTTACATGAGCTAGTTCAGGATTATGAAAAATCTTTGTAGATAACCTTATCCAAGAAAAAGATTTAGATCAAATTCGAGTCCTAGCTAGAAGTAAAGATAAATTAAATGAACTCAAAACTCAGTACTGAGATAAAATAGTTTCATATACGATAGATCTTTCAGTTCATGATGAGATTATCAAATTTTCTAAAAAGTTGACTGAAACTAAATGCACAATCAGATATCTAGTGAATAATGCCTGATATGGAAAATTCTGAGCGAGTGATGAAATTCCACTTGAAGATTCTCTGAATATGATAGATCTGAATATCAAAGCCGTGGTGAGTATGTGCTATATCTGTACTCCATTTATGCACAAATGAGACCATATTATCAATATCGCTTCTGTGGCTAGTTTCCAGCCTATCCCATATATGAATGATTATGCCGCTACGAAAGCATTTGTCAAAAGTTATTCCAGAGCTTTAAACCAAGAACTAAAAAAAAGCTGAATCTCCGTCACGGCTGTCTGTCCAATCTGGATGAAAACTAATTTCATGAAGGTAGGGGATATCTGACTCAAAAAAACTCCTACAGTTTACGAGCCAACTGTCTCTCCAGAAAAAGTGGTCCAAAAGGCTATTTCAGATGCTAAGAAATGAAAAGATATTTCACTTTATAGCGGTTATTCCAAGTGAATGAGATTCTTGTCTTGTATCTTACCAGATAGCTGGCTTATGAAATATCGACTTAAAATGCAAAATTTGGATTAATGTTTTTTGTCATTCAGAGGGGCATAGCGACGAAGAATCTATAGGCTTTATGTTTTCCTGGATCTTTATCCAGCTCAGCTGGACGAGCATTCGTTCAGGATGACGATAATACACCTAAGATTCTTCGCTATAGCTCAGAATGACATCTACACTAAAATAAAAAACTGACTCCAAACAAAGTCAGCTTTTTAAGCATAAATGCTATTCAGATAAGCTATTAGAATCATCATAAATCTCTTTCAAATCCAAGCTTTCCAAATTCAAATCCTTACTATTTCAATCCTCATCTATCAAAGTTCATTTAGATTTTCCATCATGAATAG
>Ga0310691_10005766_pt1 | contig 13422 bp, 16 predicted proteins | sample 176DNAGHGlowgp2_FD_203887 | JGI IMG/M metagenome (GOLD analysis project Ga0310691, IMG submission 203887) | Sheep rumen microbial communities from Palmerston North, Manawatu-Wanganui, New Zealand - 1766 DNA GHGlow gp2 (v2) (version 2) | ecosystem: Host-associated > Mammals > Digestive system >... | reverse complement strand
ACAGAGAGGATGAGGTAGATGATGAGCAGCGTTATCACGACGCGCCAAGTGAGGCGCGAGGCGATGGTACGTGGACCTCGGAAGTGAGGAAATCGGATAAACTTAGGTATTTTCATACGCGTGGTGGGTAAAGTCTTGCCATCTTCGACAGAGGCTTACGTTAGTCGATTCCGTTGTGGAAAACAAGACGGAACTGCTTAGAACTGCTAAGAACTTGCAGAGCCATGACTGCTAAGAACTTGCAAATTTATAAAGATTTTCTGAATTGCCGACAATCCAATGCTATTTTTTCCTATCGAACACCAAAAAAGGTGCAGATGTATTTATCTTGAAATAGCCCCAACTCCCAACAAGGGCAAAGCTTTCAGGGTAATCACTCTTTTAGCAATAAAAATGTGAAATTTACCCTTGAATACATCATTATCGACTGAGTCAATTTACGCACGTTTTACAAGAACAACATCATCAATGCTCTCAAGACTTTTACGAAAAGCATGATTGCAAACTCGACATACAAATATATGGCAAAAAACACGAATAAACAATAAAACGTGTTAAGCGGTTTGGTTTTCTTGATTTTTATCAAATGTTACATTGTTACATTGTTACAATGTTACAACTAACTAAAAATGAATACATTTTTTAAGTTAATTTTTAACAATTGATTTAATATATATTAAATTATTTAATTATAGTCTATTTATAGACTATAATTAAAATTTGGTCTTTGATTATTTCCCAAATGTGAATATAAGTTAACGAAAAAATTTGTTGTAACAATGTAACATTGTAACAATGTAACAAAATCATTATCTATCCATTGAGAATCAAGTGTTTAAATATCTTAATATGAAGATAAAGAGAACTGCTGATGATTTTAACTTTTCGGACTCTCAAAAGCCTGTTAGTTACCATTCTGGCAATTAAAGACCCCTTCCAGCTCCCCCGAGGGGGAGTGAAGCCATCCGGATGGCATCGCTTAACGCTTCACCTTTCACTCTTCATGTTCTCCTCCCCTCGGGGAGGACGGGAGGGGGCTATTTTTTTGAAAAAATCATAATTAATTATGATTTTTGTTTGGACTTTCCACTGAAAATGCGTATATTTGCATTGCTTTCAGAGGGAAGTCCAGTCTGACATGAACACTGCTCCAACACGACGCAAACACACCACCGCCACGACACAAACATTTCAGCACTCTTACAATACTTCTGCATCGATTTTGCTGCTTTTGCGCTCCGACTGAATCCCAATGAAGCCGATTTTTCAAGTCATTCAAGTTTTTCAACCTTTTAAATCCGTTCAACTATGGACAAGCCAAAAGTAAGAATCAAAATCGGCAAGCACGTTTGCTCTGTCGATAAAAAGGAGCGTTATTTCACCACTCTCGACCGTGCCACTCCGATTGACGACGAATCGCTGATCAAGTACGCATCCGACGACTCGGGAATCCGAATCGAGCAGATTGCAGCAGTGTATCGTTCTCTCTTCGTTCAGGTGCGCGAGTTGGTTTGCAACGGTCACTCGGTGCAACTTGGCGACCTTGGCGTTCTCCGCTTCGCCATCCATGCGAAAATCTCCGCTGATTTGGAGGGTGCTGGAGGTGCGACAGTCACCAAGAAGCGCATCCGTTTCGACGCTTCGAAAATCATGCGACAGAAGTTGCAGGAAGTAACCTTCTCAGTTTGATGGAGTGAGAATCAACCTTAGTCATTCACCTAAAAAAATCTTACAGTCATGGGAAAAGTATTTATCAAAGCCAAGCAGCAGTTCTTCAAGCCAGGCGAGAGCCAGATGTACTTCACGAAAAACATACTCAAAAAAGACACACATTCATTTTAATTCATTATCTTTGCATCAAATCAAATCAATCACTAAAAAAATGCAAGATTATGAAAGCCCAAAACATCAAAAGAAAATGCATCTTATTCGTGCGAGTCTCAACAGTCCAACAGTCCTACAAAGAGCAAGCCAAGCAGCTCGCAATATATGCACAGACTAAAGGTTTTTCTACTGAAAACCAAATCATTATAGCTAATAAAGAAAGCGCTACTAAACTTTCATTCGAAGAGCGCGAGGGGTTGAAAGAATTCTACGAGCGAATCAACACAGACGACTCTATTAAAGCCGTTTTTGTCGCAGAAGTTAGCCGAATTGCTCGCCGTGAAGATGTTATCTTCAAATTCAAAACCACACTCTTAGAGCGCAAAATAAACTTATTTGTTCAACATGATAATATGCAACTATTCAACGACGACGACAGCATCAACACAGCCGCTGAACTCATGTTTTCTTTACTCTCAACTCTCGCCAAGCAAGAAATGATAGACAAGCAAGAAAGATTCAAGAAAGGAAAATTGAGAGCCTTATCTGAAGGAAAAGTCCAGACTGGAAAACCTCTGTTCGGTTATTATAAAACCGAAGATAAAACCGTAGATATAGACCCAGAGAAAGCCGCCACCGTGCGCCGTATATTCGCATCATACAAAGCCGGTAAATCAATGTTAGATATCTATAATGAACTGCAGCAAGAGAACAAATTTCCAGTCCGCACAGACAAAAACATAAAAAAGCGCATCATTCAGCAAATACTTTCCAACGCATCTTATTGCGGAAGAACCAGAGCCGGCAAGCGAGTGACGTATAGAGACCGAACACGACTAAACTACTCATCAGCCACTCAATACCCAGCCATCATCGAGCCAGAAGTTTTTGATGAAGTCCAGAAGATGAAAGCCGAGCGCCAAACCAAAGCAAAAGTTAATACTAAATATATCTACTTTGCAAAAAAGATTATTAGATACCGCATAGATGAAAAGACCACTGAAGCGATGATACCGTGCCGCTCGACAGTGTGTTACAAAGCGCAGAAAGCAGCCGCAGCAATATCTATAAACGTGATAGACAGCATATTATGGGATGAAGCAAGAGCCGAGTATATATTCGGAAAAAACAACAAAGCAGAGCAAGCCAAGCGCATCATTAAACGATACGAAAGCGAGATAGAAGAAGCCACAAAAGCAATAGAAGAGCAAGAAGCCGAGCAAGAAAGATTGAATTATTTGTTTACTAAAGGACGTAAAAAAACAGAAGATTATGATTATGAGTACGAGCGAGCCGAGAGTCAAATAAACAACTTAAAGAGTCAAATAAACGACTTGTACATGAAAATTAACAGTATAGAAGTAGAAGAAAGCGCGACTCTCAAAACATTCAACAAATTAGACGCTGACCTTGACGACCAAGCGAAGCAAGAAATCATAAAAGAGTATATAGAGAAAGTATTCGTTAAGAAAGAAGCAGAGAGCGCAGAAGAAGCCGAACACTTTACGATCGAAGTATTAACAAAAACAAATCTATGCAACATTTACAAATACTTTCCCAAGCAGCGCGAAATAATACTGCCAGAGCAAGAAGCGCCAGCAGTATTCAAAGAAGCTTTAGGCACCAAGCAAAGTGTTTTGTGTGAATTATACAAAAGAGTGAAAACAAATGATTTTGTGAAAATACGATTCAGTAGATTAAGATAAATATATTGAAGTGAAGTTTTAGAATTTATAGCGTGCATTCATTAAGAGTAGCCAAGATTTATTTTCTTGACTACTTTTTTTTTGTGTTCGTTCAGAACATTATAACATTCAGTCTTAAACAGAAAAATACAAAGTACATTTCGAAGTGAATATAACATTCAGTCTTAAACAGAAAAATACAAAGTACATTTCGAAGTGAATATAACATTCAGTCTTAAACAGAAAAATACATAACATTTAACTCATAGGAGAGAGAAGTGAGTCCGAAAGTGAAGCAAAAAAATTTCTGTTTAAGATAGAATTGTTTTCTCTTTCTTCTCTACATTCTTTCTCTTTGCTATAGTTATTTTATTCTTCAGCCTTAAACAGAAAAAAATAAAACATACTTTTCTTTGTGTTACTTTCTTTTTAGAATAAAAAAAAAAAGAGATGTAAGAGTGTGAGAACGTGTAGACGTGTGTGAAACCTTCTTTTTTTGTGTACTTTTTTTCTTCAAGATTTTTGATAGATAACAGAGCAAGAAGCCGTGAGAGAAGAGACCGCAAATTTTTTTCAAGATTTTTAAACTAAAAGTCTTTTTTGTCGTATAATTTTCAAGATAAATAATTATAGATAAATAATTTGATAAATAAATAAACAAAGCAAGCAAATGACAAAGATACCAGACGACATACGCAAGCAGATTTATAATGATGCAGTTAGAAAAAAGATGTCAGAGAAGAAAAAAGAGTATTTTGCAAACATGACACCAGAGCAGCGTCAAGAACGCGCCGCGAAAATAAGAACCGGATGCGTGAACCGTGCAATATCTTTGAGTTTAGAACTTGCAGCGCTGAAAAAAGAATTTGCAGAGTACAAAGCCGCTCATCCAGAAGACTAAAACCTTTTCCATTTTATATAGAGCGCGGCAAATGATGCATCATTTAAAAGAGAGTTTTTCTGTTTTGTTCTGTACTCTCAGCCGCGCTCCTTTTTAAAAACAAAACAAAACAAAATATAAAAATTAACAGAGCAAAACAAATGCATTATTTTTTTGAACCAAGCGAAGAAGCCGCCAGTGCAGCCATGCAAGCCACCACAGACCATGCTCGGTGGATGCAGACCGATGAATTCAAGCGCCGTGACGCAGAACTGACAAAGCGCATTGCAGAACTGACAGCAAAAAGAGATGCTGGAGAATTGTACAGCACAGCACCAAGCACTTTTACTTTTTCTCTTTCGTTGAGCGAGAAGCCCTACGCAGACAAAAACTCCATACCTTGGGGGGCAGTCCACTACAAGCGTGTTAATTTGACAATAAATCAATTCGCTGAATATATTAAGCAAGGTTACACTTTCACATCAATATTCAACACGCCAAACTTTATCGTCAAGCAAAAAACCGACCCTAACTGGATTGCGTCGCAGTTCGTAGTTTTTGATGTAGACAATGTTTTCAACGAAACCACTTTGCAAGAGTATTTGTCTGAAGTTCAGATGAAGCCAACGATTGCATACACCTCAAGAAACCATGGTTTTATAAAAGAAAAACAGAACAAGCCGTTTTCTCGTTTTCGTCTCGTTTATGTGTTCAGAGATTACTTTCAGAGCAAAGAAGTCTATCAAAGCATCTACACAGCACTAAAAGCAAATCTCCCTACCGTTTACACAGACCCAGAAGGAAAAGATGATGATTGCGGAAAGAGCCCAGTCCAACAGTTCGCCGGAAACGCCTACTCAAATTTAGAGATGACAGTAAATGAAAATTGCATCTATTCAGTGTCTTCTTTCCCAACACAGCCGAGCAAGCCAACACCAGAGCCGAGCAAGCCGACAGAGCCAAAGAAGCCGAGCAAGAAGCCGAGCAAGCCGAGCCAAGAAACCGAGCCTCTCTTTCGCTTAAATGACACTTTCTTTCGCGACTGGAACTCAATGAAGCCAGTTAATTTTATCAGAAAGTACATAAACGCATACGGAATCATAGAGAAGCCAGAAATTGAATACGAAAACGGTTTTTATGAGACCACAGACGACTACGTCGAAATCGTGCGAAAGTACAGAAAAGTTTATGATGCCGAGACGCAAAACTACAAAACAAAGCGTCAAAGAATCCAGTCTGGAGAACGCCACAACACTCTATTTGCATATGCAAAATTGCGCTGTCAGATAAAGCCCGACATATCAAACGAAGAGCTTGTTTTCAATTCTATCTACGACCGCACGTATTTTTGTGAAAATTATGATAAAGAAATCACAAACGAGTGTTTGATTGAAATATGCGCAGCCGCTAAAAAAGCCGAGTATCAAATGAAGATGCAAAATAGACCGAAGTTCAAAATCGACAAATCATATTGCATTGCAAATAACATAAACCCGTGCGCATTTAGACAACAAATCCGTAGAAAGTTAAATTTCGAAAGCATCGATGCATGGTATGACTCCGCAAAGAGCGTAAAAGAGAATTTGATATTTGCAGAAAACAACAATATTAAAGTGAAAAAAGATACTCTTTACTCTTATTGCAAAGCGCGCGCAATCAACACTAAAGGAACCAAGCCAGCAGAGCCGCAGAAGCCAAGCCCAGCGACGCCGCCAGAGCCGCAGAAGCCAAGCGCAGAGCCGAGCGAAGCCCTGGAGCAAAACGAAGCCGCACAGAGCGCGCCAGAGCCTCAGAAGCCAAGCGCAAAAATACTTGAGTTTATAGACTTTTCCGAGTACCGAAAGAAGTGTAAATTGTACCAGTTCATTTTCGGAGAAGAAGCAACAAATAAAAATCATGTTTTTTATAATTATGAACGAAAGCAAGAAGAAGCAGCCTCGTTTTAGAGTCGACAAAGAGTTTTGTGCAAAGCATGGAATCAGTCCGAACTCTATGAAAAATATAATAAAGAAAATACTAAATTACGACTCAATATCTACATGGTACGACTCCGCAAAGAGCGTAAAAGAAAACTTGCATTATGCTGAAGAAAATTCAATAGAAACGAGTAGACGAACACTTTACAGATATTGCGAAGCGCGCCGACTCAACCCGAAAGGAACCAAAGTGAGCCGCGCAACACTTTACAGATATTGCAAAGCGCGCGGAATCGACCCGCAAGGAACCAAGCCAAACGAGTCGAAGCAGCCGAGCAAGAAGCCACAGCAAGCAAATAAAAACCACAAAACTAAACCCGAATTTTTTAATATTATGAACATCCAAGACAAAACAATTTTCGTCTATGATGGGTTGACATATATCTTTACAAATGACCCAGAGCCAAATAAACAAATCCGCGGAATTTTTTACACAGACACTGAAGAAGTCCGCATCTACAGAGACGGAACCTCGTCCGTTCATAGCCGCGAACACCAAGAAGCCGAACACTCAACTACTACTTTTTGAGTCAATAGACGACGTCGAGCAGTTCGGTTTCATAAAAGAAGTCGTGCGCAAATGCCTCAAAGGAAGACAACAAATGCACAAGCATTTTACTTTCGAGTACGTGACGCCGAGCGAACTAAACTACTATCTTAAAGTAGCCGAACACTCAAATATTATCAAAATAATAAAACATAAATCATGAATAATATTGAACAACTTAAGCAAGAAATCATCAAACGCTCCGGCAATGATGAACTCACAGAGAAGCAGACTCTCGAGTTTATTTTGCTCCAAGATGCATTAACAATGTACGCAGCAGCTGCAGACAATATAGAAGCCCATGGTTTAACAATGTCCTTCAACTCTGGCAAGACTTTCGGACTCAATCCATGCATCAAACTCAAAAATGATGCAACAAAAATGATTATGCGCATACTCAAATCATTATATGCAAAGATTGATGATGAAGTAGATGAAGATGATGGCTATGATTTTATTGAGAACTTATGCAAGCCCAGCAAATTGCCAATCTACTAAAAAACAAATAAACAAAACATATTATGAAAAAGAAATCATTTATTATAGGAAGCAGTCCGAACACCAACAGAATACTCGTCCTTAGTGGTGACCCAGCAGTATCTACTTATACATACGAGCAAAGAAGTATAGACCTCAGAAACGAGAAAAAGTTTTTGACTCGAAATATTGAGTTTTCAGACGGAATCGATGAAATTCGATGGGTCCGTATATCTGCAGAAAACTTTTACAAGATAGCAGCAGACAATGAAAACTTGCTATTTTTGAAGCCGAACGAATAAAAAACTATAAATAAAAAAACTTTATAAAAAACAAATAGAAAGCAGATGAAAAATTTAATTTTATTTTTTCTGAGAAGCAAGCAGCAGCCGAAGCAGCAGCCGACACCGCAGCAAATCAGCGCATTTGTTTTGCGAAAGTTTAGCGCGCCAGAAATCGACCTCTCAAATCTATCTATTGACGAACTATGAAAAAGATATATGCAATGATAGAGATTGAGTTTTCAGACCGCCTGGAAAACCGTGCAGACAACATCGCCCAACTTGTATGCGATAGAGCAAGCATGCATTCGCACACTATTGAAAACGGAATTGAAATCAAAAAAGTTGACTTGAAGTCAGTCGCTCAGACACCACAAAATCTGTATTACTCAGCGCTATGAAAGAAGCAGTTAAAACAGAGAACAGAGCGAAATTTTCAATACAATTCTTCCGCGAAGATTACGTTGATGATGAAGCCGCTCAATGCAAGATTGCAGAAGCGAAGCCGCAGCAAAACATATTTACAAGCGTAGCCAACGCGCTAACTTGTACCACAAAGAAAATAAAGTCATTTATGACTACTAAAAATAAAAAATAAATGTATATAAAATGAGTATTATTGAAGTACTGAGAAATCAGTTAAACAAGCAAACTTTGTCAAGCAAAGAAGCCGCAGAGCAGAACGAACTCCGCAGACTCTACCCTAACATCCCGAGCGAAGGAAGTTACGCTCTTGAGATGCGTTCACTCACAAAGAGCAGCCGTGTTGACAACTTTACGAGCAAAACACTGAACATCGACGACTCTTTTCTTGATAGAATTTTCGTGTTGAGAAATGCACGTGGACCGCTCACAAATGTGCCTTACATCAGCGTTGAAAATGCGCAGTGGAAAGCCACCGGATCCGCTCCCGACATTAACGGAACCTTGACAACCGAGAAACTCTCTCCAAAGAGACTCGCCACTTTCGTTGACATTAGCCGCGAGTTTATCAACTTTGACAACGCCGACTTTTCGGAGAAGATAAACACTATGATCGTAAGAGCCGTTTATGATAAACTTGTCGAGACCATTCTGAGCGATGATGCAGCCACCGAAGACCAGCCGTCTGGAGTTTTCTACTCTTTGACTCCTACCGCATTAACAGCCGACGAGACACTGAAGCAGCAGTTAGCCGCAATGCAATACGCTGGAGACTTGACAAAGAAGCCATGCGTGTGGTTACTCTCTCCACTTGCAAAGAAAGAAGTATTCGCAAATCTTGACATACAAAACGACAAGATACTCGGAAGTGACTACATCATAGACAACCGCATGAAAGATGGGTTTATTGCATATTTGCCACTTGACCTCTTCTTTGTAGCCGAATACGGACTTGTTGACTTTACAGTCGACGCAGTGACTCGACTCTTTCCCGACGGAATGATAAGATTGACCGTAAACGCTTACTACGATTATGATTTTGTTGATAAAACAAAGATTCAACTTGCAGAGTTTAGTACGAGCGAAGCCGAGCCAACAGAGCCAAGCACAGAGCCAAGCACAGAAAACAACGATTAACACTATATCTTTTGTTTATTGTTAGTCTATTTTCTTTTTTTTTCGTTTTGATGCTGCAGAAAGAACCATAAGCAGCATCTTTTTTTGCTTTTTTTTGAGCCTTTTTAACCCCCGGATGCCTCAAGATTCATAAAAACATCAGAACCTCAAACGGGCCCCTTCTTCACACGCGCGCCACCTTTTTTATATAGGGTAGTATTTGCAAACTCGACTTTGCAAAATCAACTTTTCCAAAATGTGTGTCTTTTTTTATCATGTACTTCACCAAGTCGATAACTTACTCGAAGATTGGTTTCGACGTGCTCGTGAAACATGTGTCTGCCGACTCAGGCATGAGCGAAGCAGCATGTGAGGGTGCTATCCGCTCCATCATGAAGCAGGTGGAGGAAATGGTGCTGAATGGTCACACCATCTACATCAAGCAGCTCGGCACTCTCAAGATGGGAATCAGCGCAAAAGCACCGCTCACTTCCGACGAGGCAGGCGCAAAGCAGATTCGCCGCCGCCGTCTGCTTTACTACCCTTCGCCAATCATCAAGGACGAAATCGAGAACACCGTCCTCGACTGTGTTACCAAGCTTTCATAGAAAGCAGTGAGGAATGAGTAGTGAGGAATGAGCCATCCGGATGGGAAAACTTCTCACTTCTCACTTCTCACTCCTCACTTTTTATGTCCTTCATTCATCCTCACGATAGGCTTCTCAGCCCTGTGTTTTGTCAGCTCCCATCTTGCGGTGTTGCAAGGTGGGAGTTTTTGTGTAGCGTTGCATCGTTGCATCGTTGCATCAAATTTTTCCATTAACTTCTTTTCACAATTCCCCATTTTCTATTATCTTTGCAGTTGATTTCAGTTGTGCATCACCTATGAGCTTGAACAAGATGACAAAGACTCGATTCCGACACTATGGATGCTACTTGCTAATCGCCTTGTGGGGCGCTGTTTGCTGGGCATTCTTTCAGTTCTGCTATCCTTACCATTTCTTCTATCAGGAGCAGAACCTGCTGTTCGTCTTCACGAGGGACGAATGGTATCGATATGTATCGGAAGGTAGTGGTTGGTTAGCTCGTTGGGTGGGTGATTTTCTCACGCAGTTCTACTATTACCTCTATGTGGGTGCCATCCTGCTCACGATCTGTCTGCTTGCACTGGGCGACGTGGTGCGTCGTGCTTTGCAGGGCTTGGGTATGCGTCGAGGATGGGCGATGGCTTTGGGCATCGGTGTGATGACTGCGGAGGCATGGCGCCACCTTTGGTATGCCTACCCTCTGTCGAGCACGATGACGCTGTTGGGGTATGCCCTTGCCGTGTGGTTTGCTTCGCTCCTGCCGACAAGTAGAAGGTGGGTGAGGGGTGTCGTTCTGCTTGTTGTGCTTGCTTTCGCTTACTGCCTGTTTGGATTGCCCGAGAAGGGAAAATTCCGTATGCCCGAAATGGAGATGGAGCGTTATCTCGCCATTGACAATGAATATTACTTCGGGCACGATGAGCGGGTGGTGGAACTGGCGAAGAAGGATGGGGGAAAACTGAACATCTCGAGTTTCTACTACAACTTGTCCAATGCCCGTTTGGGTCGTTTGCCCGATGGGCTCTTGGCGCTGCAACCTGTGGAGCTGGGTACATTATGGCAGATTGGTCCCGAAACGCCTGTCTCCATCATTCGGGTGATGAACGAGCTGTATTATGAGTTAGGCGACATGACCTACGCTGAGCGTGCTGCCATGATGGGCAACGTGTTCACAAGGCACAACCGCAACGTAAGGATGGTGAAGCGCTTGGCTGAGTGCAACTTGGTGAGTGGCGATTCGGCAGCTGCTGAGAAGTACTTGCGTTTGCTCGACCACACGCTCATCTACAGCCAGTGGGCGAAGTTGGCTCGCAGGAATCCTGTCTATGCGCGGAAGTCGGCATACGTGAATCGTGCCGACACGCTCCGTTTGGGCGATGATGCCCGAACCATCTTGACGGAGTTGCTCGACAGCAATCCTAACAATGATATTGCCTTGGATTATCTGCTCTGCCATGAGTTGGTACAGAGGAATGTGGCGATGTTCAAGATGTATTACGACAGGTATTGCATGGCTCGTCAGAAGCCTCGCATTCGTCCGCTTTATCAGCAGGCTTTGTTGGCGTGGCTGGCAAGTAATCATGCCACGGAAGAGGAGATGCTGCGATATATTCAGGACGAAAGCCAGTTGAGGAACTTCAATGCTTACAACGCTGTCCGCGGTACTGCTGCGGCTGCCAAATGGAGGGAGACGTATTGGTATTATTTTGACAGCCTCACCCCCATCAAAAAGTGAAAAGTGAAGAGTGAAAAGTGAAAAATAATCAGGGATTTAAAGGATTTAAAAAGATTTGGGGCGCTTCGCTTGAAATTGTATTTAGAATTATCATTTAGAATTTTAAAAATAATTTTTTGTTTCAATTTTAAACTACATTTTGAGCCGGAGGCGACCAAGTAAGTGAATAATGAAAATGTTATTTCATAAATTATACCAATTGTTGAAAAGAGAGGCCCCCTCCCATCCTCCCCGAGGGGAGGAGAATACCATCCGGATGGCTTCCCTCCCCCTCGGGGGAGCTGGTGGGGGGCTTTGGTCTGTATGGGGTGGGTCTTTTCTTCTTCTCCTCCTTCTTTCTGCTTGTACACCTCATCCTACTGATGTGCAAAAGAGTGAGGAATTGCCTCCTATTTATCCTGACTATGTGGATGTGACGATACCTAAGAATATTGCTCCTCTTAACTTCTTGGTGAGAGGAGAGGTGGATGCTGTGGAAGCAATGGTTGAACCTTTAGATCGGCGAAGCCAAGGTGGGGAAAGGCAGATGAAGATAAATGCAAAGGGGAATGAATTGTGCTTTTCTTTGGATGAATGGAGGGAATTGCTACTTGAAAATGCTGGGAAAGAACTGAAAGTAACGGTTTCGGCTCGTGACCGGCAAACGGGAAACTGGACGGAGTATCGTTCTTTCCTTTGGCATGTGGTGGAGGATGAGGTGGACCCATATTTGAGTTATCGGTTGATTGAGCCCGACTATGAGGTTTTCAGCCATTTGGAGATACGAGAGCGCTGCGTGGAGAATTTTGAGGAACGAAATCTTTCCACTTATAAGTTGGTGGGAAATCGTTGTATGAATTGCCACACACATTCCGTGCAACAACCCAATCTTTCGATGATGTATGTGAGAGGCGAGGGTGGGGGTGCCATCCTCAACGAGAACGGTGTGCTGCGCAAACTGAATATCCAGAGCCCAACGGGTGGTAGCGTGTATTTCACTTTTTCTCCTTCAGGACGATATGTCTGCTTCTCTACGAACGTCATCATTCCTGCCTTCCATGCACGGAGTGAGAAACGATTGGAGGTGTATGATGACGCTTCCGATGTGTATGTCTTCGACTTGCAGGAAGAGCGTGTGATTAGTTCTGCGTTGGTGGCTGACAGTATGGTGTTTGAAACATTCCCCGCTTTCTCGCCCGATGGGAAGTCCATCTATTTCTGTTCCGCTCCACGTGTGTCTCTGCCTGCTCAGATTGCTGATTTGCAGTACAGCCTCTGCCGTATCGGCTTCGATGAGCGCACGGGAACGTTCATGGAGAACGTTGATACTATTGTTTGGGCGGAGGGCGAGAAGGGTAGTGTGTGCCATCCGAGGGTGAGTCCTGATGGGCGTTACTTGCTCTATACGGTGGCTGCCTATGGCACCTTCCCCATCTGGCACCGTGAGTCGGACCAGCGTTTGCTCGACTTGCAGACGGGACACGTGGATTCACTCGCTATCGTGAACAGCGACATGAGCGACACTTATCATTCCTGGAGCAGCAACAGTCGATGGTTTGTGTTTGCGTCGAAGCGTGACGACGGATTGTATGGAAAACCTTATTTCTGTTATATTGACAAGCAGGGCAAAGCACACAAGCCGTTCTGCTTGCCACAAAAATATCCAAGTTTCTACGACCACTGCCTGAAGAGTTTCAATGTACCTGATTTGGGTGCACGGAAAATGAACTTCACCGCAGAAGAAGTAGGAAAGTTATTTTAATTAAAACCACGAATTACTCGAATTTAACGAATTTTTTTTAAAATATTATTTTATCAAATTTCACGAACAAAAATGCTGGCATTTTTCAAATTAGAGTAATTAGATAAAATTAAAATCAGGTATTCGTTTAATTCGTGAAATTCGTGGTTC
>Ga0310691_10005764_pt1 | contig 13425 bp, 6 predicted proteins | sample 176DNAGHGlowgp2_FD_203887 | JGI IMG/M metagenome (GOLD analysis project Ga0310691, IMG submission 203887) | Sheep rumen microbial communities from Palmerston North, Manawatu-Wanganui, New Zealand - 1766 DNA GHGlow gp2 (v2) (version 2) | ecosystem: Host-associated > Mammals > Digestive system >... | reverse complement strand
CAAGTGAGATAAATAACTGGTGGAGTTCAGTAGGTGAAAGGGTGAGACAGACTGCGAATGTTCTGAAGAATCTACCCGAAATGTCTTATGATGATACCCTTACGATGCTTTTGGAGATCACCAAGACTGATCCGGACTCCCAGGATGTATATGTAGCATACGGCGATACAGGCACTTTCCTTGACGGGTCAGGCTGGATACCGGATGAAACCTTTGTATTTACTGACAGACCCTGGTATCAGGGAGCTATATCCAAAGGCGGAGAGATCTATTCATCCGAGCCCTATGTTGATGCATCTACAGGAAAGACCTGTCTGGCATGCTCAGTTCTTCTTAAGGATAATGTAGTACTCAGCAGTGACATCAATTTTGATAAAGTAGCGGAGAGGGTCACCGGATTTGATTCTCTGTCAAATGATGCAAAGTATTACATTGTAAATAAGGAAACCAAGGATATCCTGATAAGTAATGTTACTGACAGCGTCGGACAGAATCTTACAGACACGACAGATCCTGTTGCAGCGGGGCTTTCTCCTGTATTTGACAGCCTTGATAAAAATCCGGTTCCTGACAAAGGTAAGGTTAAAACTGCGAATACCAAGGCAGGCTCATATATGTTCACTGCCACAGACATAGAAGGAACATCCTGGGCAGCAGTCAGCGCGGTTCCTTACTCCATCCTGAGCAGTACTATGATAAGAGTGATCGTTGCCACTTTAGTGAGCACGGTTATCCTGCTGATACTTCTTTCCATCCTGATATATATCATCATCAGCAGAGCCATCAATCCTGTGGCAGAGGTTACAAAACGTATCACAGATATCAGTAAGGGTGACTTTACCGTGAAGCTGACACCTGTGGGGAATAATGAGATCACTACGCTGTCGGAGAGCCTGAATGAATACATTGATAATATGCGGGATACCCTGAACAGCCTTTCAAATATCTCGGGTGCAATGAACAGCAGGGCCGGAGAGTGCTTTGATATTTCCCACTCCCTATCGGACGCGAACCATAATCAGGGTGAGTCCATAGAGAGGCTTAATGATACGCTTAACGGTATGACACAGTCCATCGAAGATATAGCAAACGCAGCTACGGATCTCGCAGGCACATCCAGCCAGCTCGCCCGTAATGCCGAGGATGTAAGAGCTCTCTGTGATGAGACTCTTGAAGCTTCCAGCAAGGGAAGAGAAGAGATGGAAGCTATGACGAGGAATGTGAATACGCTTAATGACACAATAAGTGAACTCACTACACTTATTAAGGCCACCGCGAAATCCGTGGAAGAGATAACAGGAATCACGGATACCATAAATGCCATATCCGGACAGACTAACCTTCTTTCTCTGAATGCATCCATCGAGGCCGCCAGAGCTGGTGAAATGGGAAGAGGATTTGCGGTTGTAGCTTCTGAAGTGGGTATCCTTGCCAATCAGTCATCAGAAGCTACGGATACTATCCGCAGGCTCATAGATGATATTACGAAGAATATAGAGGATATAAATAAAAAGGCAGATATTTGCCTGGGAGATATGGAAGCCTGCATAAACGGCGTAGAAGGAGCCAATTCCTCCTTTAATACCATATATGAGGATGTTGCCAAGGCAACTGAAGGTATCACGGAGATAGCAGGGGGTATCGAGCGCATCAATGATGTGGCGTCAAATAACGCGGCAACTACTGAAGAGCAGGCATCCAGCATTAACGAGGTACTGAGTCTCAGCGATACTATTGTGACAGAGAGCAATAAGCTCAGGGAAGAGACCCGGAATATTACAAGTATTTCCGAGAATCTGAACAGCTACTCAAACGAGATCAAGTCCGACCTGTCGCAGTATACTGTCTGAACATGATATAGGGATCGTTCAATACTAAAAAGAACTTTTCAAAGCTTCGATTCTATCTCAACTGACGATCTCTGCAGGACAACTCCCCGATCTTTAATGAGAAGTCCTTCCGGCACCGGAGTAAATATAATGTCCTCACCGGTTTCTGCATGGGCGGTGAGGGCTCCGGAAGGGTCATATTCCCACGTAAAATCGAATTCTTCCAATTCTTCTCTTACATACCCGTCTATGGATCTTAAGAAAGAGCCCGTATAGTCATCATAGAAAGTGACCCAGTAGGATGTGGGTATCTCCCTGTCTTCCTGTACTTCAGCGACATAGAGAGAGCTTTCGAACGATCCGGCCGGTTCTTCAGGGGAAGGTGTTTCTGCAGAGAGTACTTCCGATGGTTCTCCGACAGCATTTTCTATCTTTTCCGGATCCGGCATGCCCGATACCTTCACATCGGTATTCTTTCCTGATGACCCGCAGGCAGTCAATGCTGCAGTAAGGATCACAGCCAGAACAGTCATCACAGATTTTTTCATTGACATGGTCGCTCCCCCTTTCTTTATCCGGAGCCTTCGATTGTCTAAGGATACCGTGATTTTCAATATACTCTGAGTATACGGATTTACCGTATTTTCTCATACGTCAGTTTTCTGCCATTTCTCCGATTTATGCGTTTTGGATATAAATTAGCAGGAATCTTTATCTGTCGAATAGCTGCTGCCGTCAGAAACATGACCTATTGAAAAACAGATTTTTGTCGTAATTTATTGTATACAAAACGATGCGCGGAGATCATCAATCTGAAAGGCGGGGAAATAGTATGGGAGAAAGAGCATATTCTTATCTTAAATCAGTGAAGCGCAGTATCTCATTTTTACTGTCCTTTATTTTGATATCCGGAGCCATGCTTTCCGGTGTGGGCCCGTTTGAAGCTTTTGTGGAAAAAGTATATGCCTCCCAGGGAGCCACTACAGCATACGGTTACACTGCGAGCGTAGGAGATACGACTTACGGTGCGGACGGAGTCCCCATGAACGGAGGAGGGGTTGTCCCGGGCGCAGTAATATATAACGATATAGATGTCTGTAAGACCGGACTGCATCCGGCTTATGGAAGTGTTGTGGATATCAGAGGCGTTATCGAGCAGGGTGGACATACATATGAAGAAGGTGAACACTTCTGGGATCATACCTATGTAGGCAGGGTTTATAAGGGTAATGCATCTGGATGGTATGCCCCATGCCTCTCTACAACCTGGAAATGGATCGATCAGAATATAAACTGTCAGGTCAGGCTCTTGACACAGCAGTTCCCTATGCCTTACGGACACGATTACAGGTATTGTCCGGAATACTCTGATTTTATCCTTTCCATGATATATCCTGAGCTGGCATCAGGTGACAAGTATGTAAATTCGGCATGGTGGGAAGTCCTTACTACAGGCGAAGGCCGTATTTCCCGTCTTCCGGCAGAAGGGCAGATAATACCCCTGCACCGGTATTTCATAAATGATACTCCATATGAGCTCTGTTACAGGCTTTATCCGACAAAAGAAGAAGCCGAAGCAGCAGACGCATATACAGGTACCATTTACAGCGATACCTCTCCCATATGGAGTGTACGCAATTCGGTCGGATGGTTTGGCCCCGTATCCGGTGACAGCAGTGAAGAAGTATGCGGGCAGTTATTCAGAGAAGATGAAGATATCCCTGCATATTCGTATACCGTAGCAAAGATCTGTGATGCCTCTTTCGTGGGAAAATGGAATCCCGCGACCGAAAGATATGATACGAACGAAGGCAAAGTCATAAATGTTTATCCCAGTGGTGCACTCTCGCAGAAATTCCGGATCGGAGGTGAATATACTGTTACCGGTGTGAAGCTCGAGCCCGGGAAAAAGATCACTCACGATGAAGTGATCGATATTGATATAGAAGAACTCATTATTGATTACTATTCCATGAGTTCAAACAGGGTAAGTGAAAACGAGGTTAAGAGAAGGGAAAGGGTAAAGCGCGGTAATCCTTATCAGTTTGTTTCGTCCATAGACGAGGACGGGGAAACGGTGAATGTGGATGAATGGAAGGTGCTCGGCGTACCTACTGCTCAGGATCCCGTCCTGTCCCTTAAGGTGGAAAAGGAGTATATAGCACATAATGACACACATGAATTAGAGTATACGAGCTTAAACAGCACCTATCACAGTATACGGTGTAAGGAAGCGGGCTGTGTATATGAGAAATTCAGGGAAAAGCATACATTGGGCGACTGGGTCATTGATACAAAAGCGACTGAAAGCACAAACGGCAGAAGGCATAAGAAATGCCGGTTCTGCGACTATGAAACAGAGCCCGAGTCCTATGGGCAGCTCGCAGCTAATGAAGTGGATCTCGGAGACGTATACAGAAAATACAGGAATGCTTCCAAATCTGCTACGGAACCGACTGTGGAAAATCCGGTATTTGTAAATACAGACACAGAATTAGTCATGTCTGAGGAGTTTAAGGATCTTTTGAAAACCGAGCAGAGTAAGTGGATCTACTATCTCAGGTTCTGCCTGTATAAAGACCGGGCAGCATACTCTTCTGACGGTGAACCTGATGATAAGGTAGGACTATGGGATGGCAGAGATCCAGATTGCAGATATGCGGCAAGGACCTATATAGATAAATCCGCCGATCGTGATTCAAGTTCTTATGGTGATCCCTGGATAGAGGCCGGGAAGAAGATGACCCTGGGCTCCCTTATGGATGCCTATTTTGAGTATGCGGCAACTGTGAATTATCCAAGCGATATAGCTCAAAGAATAATTCCGGTAAAAGAGTGGTATGAAAGTGTAAAGGATAAGCAGTGGGAAATAGTTTACCAGCAGCGGAGAACCGGTAACGGTCAGGACACCTGGTATATTTCAGCCGTTCCTACAGACCAGCCAAAGCCCGGAGACGAAGTGCCGCCCCATGAGCATCATTTCGGATACAAAGACCTTACCAATGAAACCCATACCAGATACTGCTTAAAGGACGACAAGGCAGTAAGGGTGAGCGGTAACAGCGTTTGTGACTTTAATGATGTGACAGAATCCCATGATTACGGTGACTGGCAGGTCGGAACAGAAGCTAACGGTCACGCGGGAAAGCATTTCAGGGAATGCAGGATATGTCATCATGTAGAAGAAGGGGATCATGCAGCGACTCAGGATAGCTCTTCAAATGATAGGTATTACTATAGGGGAAGTGAATCTGCAGGAGATAAGCACGTTAAGGTGTGTGAGACCTGCAATGCACCCTTTGGCGAGGAAGCATGCAGCTTCGGGTCTCCGGTCACAACCGTAGAAGCTACACATAAGCATGTGGGTGAAACGACGAAAACCTGCAGTAAATGCCGGCATAAAGTATTGGCGAATACCCCGCAGATACAGCACACATGGTCGGATACAGGAGCACTTTCCTGGAATCAGACTTCTCACTGGCGGTACTGTACCGATCCGGGATGCAGTAACGACCCTGAAATTAACCTTAACAGAACGCATCATGACCTTGATACACAGGTTCTGCAGGAAGCGACCTGCACCACCGGGGGACGGGAGACAGTAGTATGCAAAACGCCGGGCTGCGGCTATTCCGAGAGCGAAAGAGAAATACCTGCCCTTCAGCATGATTTCTCCGGAGAATGGCAGTCAGACGACACCGGTCACTGGAAAGTCTGCCGGAGAGAGGGATGTGGAACAGAAGGGGCCAAAACTGCCCATACCTTTGAGCAAAGGTCAGACGGAACTCATCACTGGCAGGAGTGTACGGTCTGCGGCTTCATCATGGATAAAGTAGCACATTCAGTAAACCCGGATGAACCATGGGTATCGGGAAATGCCGTGAGTCACTATCATACCTGTACTGTCTGCGGAGGACATGCAGATGAGGAAGCGCATACCTATGGTGAATGGACAGTTACAAAAGAAGCTACCGAAACGGAAGAGGGCAGCAGGGAGAGAACCTGCAGTGTTTGCGGATATATTCAAACAGATGTCATTGCGAAGCACGTTAAGCCAACTGAAGATAAGAAGGCAGATGACGGAAATACCCCGGTTCCACCGCCGTCAAATACCATTACAGCTGAAACAAAAAATGTGGTTCTGGTGACCAAAAACGCCTATTCCATTACCGGCGGCATGACCCCGGTGTCCACAGGAAAGAAAGACGGAAATCCTTACACCGTAGGCAATAAAAAGATCCTTTCCATCGATAAGAACGGAAAGATAAAGGTGAAGAAAGCAGGAACCACCACCATAACCTTTACTACTGCTGACGGAGCCACCCATACGGTAACCGTCACCGTTGAGAAACCAAAGAAACAGAATCAGACTGTCACGGACCCCAATAAAACAGTGATTGATGCCAAGGATCTCTTAAAGGGTGCCACCTATTCAGAGCCCGACAGTATCACGTCTACAAAGTCCGGAGTAGCAACAGTAGGTACGGACGGAAAGATACACATAGTAGGAAAGGGGACGACAAAGATAAAATACACCTTCGGGAAGCTGAAGGTGAAAGCTACTCTTAAAGTGAAGGTGGAACCAAATAAAAGCGAGGGAAACCTTGATATGATTGGTGACGAGACGGAGGCTTATCCGGAAGAAGCGGCAGATGAAGCAGTGGAGGAAGCCGCGGAAGAAGCCACATATAACTAAGGTTGACAAAAGCCCTTCTGACTGACAAAATGGCACGGAAGGGCTTTTTACTGCAAAAGATTTAATATGCCCGGGATCTGGAACGAAAGATGAAAAAGGGAGCAAAGGAATTTTTAATATACAGCGGCTGTTTTGCTCTGAGTTATTTTGCATATGTAACGATACTCGCTGTACAGGATGCGGAGATCAACAGGGTTCTGGGTGCGGAAGCCCATGCCATTTCCCATTATCTCAAAATACTGCCCAGAGCTCTGGGATTAATGTCGTTTTTTCTGTTAAGGAAGCTGTTTCAGGGAGAGAGGGCGAGAAAGTACCTTATCATATCGGTCTATCTGATCTTCACCTTGTCAATGCTTGCAATGTACATTCCCGACATAGGCATAATTAGGATACTGCCATTTATTTCCTCGCTGGCATTGGGACACTTGTGGGGTGCCCTTAATTATATTATGGCAATGGGCCTCCTTATGAACCCCATGAGAGGGAGGATCTTCGGTACAGGCGCGGCCATGGGCGTTATTCTGCAGGTGGCTCTGCAGAACAGCGTAAGCATTAAGGGAAATATCCTTTTTTCCGTATTATCTGCCATTATCTTTATAGCAATAATAGTGACCGTAGTGAAACCGTCAAAATACTGGATCTTTGAAAATCCTCTTGAGTTTACGGATGAAGATCAGGGCTGGAAAAGATCTGTACAACGTCAGATCATAATAGCTGCTGTCATACTGCTGATCATAAACTTCCTTTGCATAGGATTTGATACACATTTCACCGGCAGTTTTGCCGCTAGCTCACTTGATATATACGGTGCTCCGAGACTCATGTTTGCAGGAGGCTTTCTGCTTGCAGGCTTTATGATGGATCATAAGGGCGGGCAATACTTTAAGACTGCTCTTTTTGCCGTATTTCTCCTGTCGGTGTCACAGCTTATGATGCCTTTTATCCCCGGGTTTGAAAACGGATTCTTAAGCCTTTACTATTTCTATGCTGCATTCTATGTATTCTTCACTATGCTTCCCTGGTATCTGCTGGCCGGCAGATCAAAAAATCCGGAATTCTTTTCATCCTTCGGCATGGCATTGTCTGACATATTGGAAGCGGTTTCTGCCATGATCATTATGTTTCTGTTAAAGATCAATGAAAGCATGCCCTTTATCTCCATGATGGTACTGATACTGCTCCTTATACTGCTGTATCTCATACTGAATTTCTCCGGATTTGATCCGGATATCATGCCTGCGGCAAAGTTTCCTTCCGACAATGCGGGCCCGGCAGACTTTCTTTCTTCCTATCCTCTCACTCCGAGGGAAAGGGAGGTGGCGATCTTACTTGTCACTACGGATAAAGCAATGAAGGTGATGGCAGGTGACCTCGGTATTTCCGAACGCTCCCTCTACCGCTATACCAAGAGCATCTATGAAAAGACCAGCACCCTGAACCGTACGGAGTTGGTAAAAAAGTACCTGTCCTGAGATCGTTTCTTTAAATCCCACATAAATTCCCGTGTTTATGCGTATTGGCAGAAACCTGACCTACCCCGGCAGGTCTTGTTGTGTTACGGTAAAATTGATTTTCTGTACACATTTGACGGAGGGTGAGGTATGAAAAAACGCATATTACGTAAGATCCCGGCAGCAATTCTTTCGACGGTTCTCATTATGACAGGATGTGGCGGTGATAAGGACAGCGGCTATGAGACCTACGACTTAAACGGTGGCTCAGGATACGACACTTCTGTTCAGGGAGATACATCCGGACTGGACGAAGGGAGTTTCGGCAGCGGTACTACATATGATGATCCGGAGGACTACGGCGGGTACGGAGAAGGAAACGGCGGAGCCGGGGCAACGGATATTTCAAATATCGACACATCAGCATATTCGGGAACATTTTTCTCATGGCAGACGGCGACTGATCCCAACCGGGGTTATCCTGTGGCAGATGTGATAGTCCCTGACGGCTGGACCTTAAACTGCCTTACGGACTGGAACATGATAGACATGATAAATCCTGCAATGGCGAGGATCATTCTCACCAGCAGCGACGGCAGGGCCATGATCCAGTACGATACCACCAGGGATTTTGCGGATGAGGAGAGCAATGTAGCCAATATCGCATCGGAAAAGCATCCGGAGGGACCGGACGAGGGGAGATATGCAACGTTCTTAGAATATAAGAATGCCGTTGACTATGTTGAGTATTACATAGCGAATTCTATATCTCAGAGCTACAGCATGACAGGGGATGGCAGCATGGATGAATCAGCGCTTACGGAAGTGGATGATTACTGGCAGCAGACCTGTGTCCTTGAGAACCAGCAAACGCAGCAGCTTTTGAGGGGATCCAATATTACACTTGACTGGACAGAGACCTCCGGCTCCAAAAGACAGTTCAGCTACACCGGAAATGACGGGGGTAATTATGTAGGTGAAACAGAGACAGTGGTGCTTGGAAGACAGACTACGACCCACTTGCCGGGTTCATCCCATGTGGCGGGGTCGAAAATAATAAACTGTTACTGGTTCCCGGTGTATGTGGCAACGTTTACCGCCTATGATGATCAGGCTTTTAACGAATATTATGATGCATACAGGGCAGTCCTTGATAATATGAAGATCCGTCAGGAATTCCTAAGCGCCAGGAATGAGTATTCAAATGAACTCGTAGAAAATTATTTCAGGATAATGGCAGAACAGTCAGGACAGACCTTTGATCCCAGCCAGCTGGATACGGGGTCATCGGACTCGGAAACCATGGACCGTGTCCGTGAGATGTGGGATGACGCCATTAAGGACCAGACCCAGTATCAGACAGAGGACGGGGGATATGTGAAAGTGCCTACCCAATATGACGCGGTTTATCAGAACGGAGACACCCTGTATCTTGGAACAGACGGGGGCGCGCCGGACGGCTGGACTAAGCTCTATGAGGGGTATTGATATGAGGCGAAGAAAACCTGACAGGATCATCGGGATCTGCCTCACGGTGCTTTTGACCGCAAGCCTTATCTTAAGCGGATGCGGCGGCAAATCCTATCCGGAGTATGTACTTCCCGAAGGGGGAGGTATTATTTCCGGCGGGGAAACGGGAGATACCGGAACCGGACTTCCTGCAGGAAATGAAACGGGGGGATCTTATCTTCCGGAAGACGGAGATATTGATTATACGGATGATGGCGGCTATGTCTTCTCAAGGGATCCGTCGGGACAGCTCACGGAAGAAGACATTCAGAAAATGAACGGCGGAAATGCTGTTTTCGTTTACGACGAATCCGGGAACCTCACTACTCTCGTCGGCCGTTTCTCGGACCGGAAGATAACCGTTAAGCCAAATGATATACAGACCTTTGAAGAAGGGATAACGGCTCTTCAGGGAATTGCCGGACTTCTGGGGCTTTCCAGGGGATGCAGATTTTTAACATCATACGGTTCACAGGATAAAGAGGGCTATACCTACCTTACATACCAGCAGAGAAGTGGAAGTATGACTGTTTCTAATGCGACACTGCATATCGTTATTGATCCGGAGGGGTACCCCGCCGCAGTATCTTCTTCTTTCTCCCCCTCGGCGGCAGCGAGTGAAACTGCCGAAATATCGGCGGAAGAGGCTTTAGATATCGCACGGAATTATATGAGGGATGAGAGCCTGGAGTTCTATCCTGAAGAAACCACCGAGGTTACACTGAACTTCAATAACATGCTGGTAAATACATACGTGGTTTACTGCTCAAACCCTGTTCCGCAGAACGGTTTTGAAAATATGGCCTATGTCCGGATCTATGTGGCATACAGCGGAGAAGTACTGGGAGCGCTTCCCACATCGAACTTTAAGGCCACAAATGAAGGAGCCTATAATGCTGACGACTATTTTGAAGGGATGGAGAGAGCAACATATCACGGGATGGTGCGTCTGGGAGACGGCTCCAGGCAGGAGCTGACCTTAAATACCGCATATAATCCGAAGGACGGTCTCTATTACCTTATGGATGTCGACCGGAAGATAGCAACAGGGGAATTTGCGGACTTTTATTTTAACAGCACCCTCAATTTTGTCACCAGTGAGAATAATGAGGACTGGGAAAATAAGGATCTCGTGACTTTCTGGAACTACGTGAGGGCGTACGATTATTATGCATCCCTTGGGATCAAGTCGCCGGACGGCTTTGAGTCTCCGGTGCTTGTCTTAAGAAATTATGCGGAGGCAGACGGAACACCCGCGGGAAACGCCTGCTTCATAGACAACATGCTGGGATGGTATGCGTTCTGCTACAGCGCTATTAATAACTACACCTATAATCTGGACTGCGTGGTGCATGAATACACCCACGCCGTTACACAGTCCACCATACAGGGTAATCATTATATGAATGATTACGGCGCTATAAATGAGGCATACAGCGACGTTATCGGAAACTGCGTTGAAATGGAACTCAATGCGACACCGGATACTGACTGGCTTTTATGCGAGGTAAGCGGAGAAACCATGAGGTGTATGTCGGATCCAAACCGCTATAACCAGCCCTCCTTTATCGGCGATGTTTTTTATGTTCCGAATGCACCTACTCCCAACGGAATAAATGATGCCGGGGGAGTCCATATAAACAGCTCCCTTATCGGATATGCAGCTTATCTCCTTCACGAAGAGGGTATGAGCTTTAAGGACGAAGTGGATCTATGGTACACATCTCTGCAGCTCCTCACGCCAAATTCCGGATTTCAGGATGTTTATGCAGCCCTTGTTCAGAGCGCCCGGTCAAACGGTATGGGGCAGTACGAGCCTGTCTTAAAAAGAATTTTTACGCAGATAAGGATAATCGGTGCCGACCGGAAATCTCTTGAGAGAACCGCAGAGAGAAGCGGATGCGGAAGATATTACTTTGAGATGGACAGGCAGATCGCTAAAGGGGGAAATGTGATCCTCATCGTGAAGGACGGTTACGGAAACATTGTCTCTTATAACTGGGCATCTGCCGACGGGGTTGTGACCGGCCTCCTGCCTGAAGGGCAATATTATTTCACCATGCAGGGACTCAGCAGAGAGCAGGGGATGATGGATATCGGCTATACAGGATATGAATGGACAGTAGGGCTTCAGAATATGATGCCTGTGAATGTTTATTCCGGTCAGACAACACAGCTTGCTTATTTTGAATAATTAAGGAGACTACGTGTCATCCTGAGCATTAGCGAAGGATCTCTCCTACAGCTATAAGAGATTCTTCGCTTCGCTCAGAATGACACTAACCTAACGACATTGGATCAAAGCGAAGGATCTCATGATAGAAAGAAAGGGGAAGATATGTTCTGTACGAATTGTGGTAAAGAAGTAGTGGATGATATGAAGTTCTGCCCGTATTGCGGGAAAGAGGTACACGCTCCGGCAACGGAACCTGCAGATGCATTAAAACACGCTCCGGCAAAGGATCCTAAGGGGAATAAGCCTCTGATCATCGGTATAATAGCAGGGGCAGCCGTGGTATTTATAATAATCCTTATCATGATCATAAGAGTTATAATGGGAATAGTCGGGGGCGGAAAGTACACGGTCAATGAGGCAAAGACTGCAGTATCTTCCGTGGCACCGGCGGGATATAACGCCACGTCAAGCGGCGCCATGAATCTTTCATTCCTCTATCCTGCCAACCTCCAGACTATGGAACAGGCTGACGGTATTTATCTGTATTACCCGGACGGCAGCAGCCAGGATATAATCCTCATAGCGTCCCAGACAGGAAAAGAAAAGCCGGAATCGTATTTTAAGAAGTACAGGACAATGATGGAACAGAGCTACCAGAGTCCGGACTTTGACGAGATAAGGGAAGTAAATACTGCAGGGAAAACACTCTATATGCTGCGGGCCTATGTAATGGCAAACGGAGTAAGCCAGACCGTGGACCGGTATCTTGAGTTATATGATGACAGATATGTGGAATATACAGTTATGGGACCACAGGCCGGATCCGGAGATGCCATTCTCCAGGGTATTATTTCAAGCCTTGTTCCACAGGCAGGTATCTACTCTGCAAACCCGGATTCATCCGGGACAGGAAATGCGGGTAACGATACCCGGTCCGGAGGCAGCTTTGGCGGCGGGAATGATGGCGAGGATCCCGGAGATTATGAAGACTACGGCGATTATGAGGATTACGGATATGGAGACGAATATGGGGGAGACGTATACGAAGGGGATGTATATGAGGGCGATGAGGGCGGCCTGTATTTCCACAGAGACTGAGAATTGAGATCCTTCGGGCCAGGGCTCTCAGGATGACAGCAGACACTGCGCGGGGCACTCTCGCACTCTGCGCTCGAATACGTGCCCGAAAAACGTCCACTGGACGTTTTTCCATCCTGAGCGAAGCGAAGGATCTTACTAAAAAGGAGAAGAAGTATGAACAGAAAAAGCATTTCCATTCTTATCGTAACCTGCCTCATATTAAGTCTTTTACAGGGTTGTAATAAGGCGGATACATCGGGGGTATCTCCGGTAAAGATCCCGGCAGAAGCGGCTCTGCCTGCGTCGGAGGCAGCTCTGGCATCTCCGGCACCTGAAGCGTCTGAGGCAGAACCGGCTCCGGCACCGGAAATACAGGAAGAAACTGAAGAGCCGTCCACGGAAGTAACGGAACCTCAAAAGCCGGAAGTTCCCGAATCTGATCCTTCCGTAGCGGAAGGAACAGAGCCATTAACGGATGCCGAAAAGGAATATCAGGACATATTGGAAAAGTACCGGACAGCCCTCCGGGAGGGATGGGATGAAGAAAAGCTCACACAAAACGGGCTTTCATATATGCTCAGGTACTCCACGGAAGAAAAGGACAGAGATGCGGTCGGATATATGATCTTAGATATCAATAATGATGGTACGGGCGAACTCTTTATCGGTAAGCAGCCGGAAGGA
>Ga0310691_10005763_pt1 | contig 13426 bp, 10 predicted proteins | sample 176DNAGHGlowgp2_FD_203887 | JGI IMG/M metagenome (GOLD analysis project Ga0310691, IMG submission 203887) | Sheep rumen microbial communities from Palmerston North, Manawatu-Wanganui, New Zealand - 1766 DNA GHGlow gp2 (v2) (version 2) | ecosystem: Host-associated > Mammals > Digestive system >... | reverse complement strand
CGCCAGCCACGTATTTGTCGATGAAAGCCTGACGCTGCTGCTCGGTGTAGCAGTACTCCGAGAACTTCTTGTAGGTACACTTGTAGAGTGGGGGAGTGGCAATGTAGAGGTGTCCACCCTGAATGACCTGGGGCATGAAGCGGTAGAAGAGCGTCATGATGAGCGTGTCGATGTGAGAACCATCGACGTCGGCATCGGTCATGATGATGATCTTGTCGTAACGTAGCTTGTCGATGTTAGCCTCACGGTCGCCCTCGCCCTCTACGCCGAAGCGCACGCCGATGGACTGGATGATGTTCATGACCGACTCGGCTTCGAACACACGGTGCCACTGAACTTTCTCTACGTTCAGAATCTTACCGCGCAACGGCAGGATGGCCTGAAAGTGACGGTCGCGGCCTTGCTTGGCACTACCGCCGGCCGAATCACCCTCGACGAGGAATATCTCGCAGTCCTTCGGGTCTTTGTTGGAGCAGTCGGCCAGCTTGCCGGGCAGTCCGCCACCTGTCATGGGGTTCTTGCGCTGCACGCTTTCACGGGCTTTGCGGGCTGCGATTCGGGCTGTAGCAGCCAGCACCACCTTGTCGCAAATCATCTTGGCCTCCTTCGGGTGCTCCTCCAGGTAGTTGGACAGCGCCTCGCCTACAGCCTGCTGAACGGCACCGGCAACCTCAGAGTTGCCGAGCTTGGTCTTCGTCTGTCCCTCGAACTGGGGCTCTGCCACTTTGATGGAGATGACGGCAGTCAGTCCCTCGCGGAAGTCCTCGGGGGCAATTTCAATCTTCGCCTTCTCTATCTGCTTGGAAATCTGCGGGTCGGTATCGGCGTATTTCTTCAGGGTGCGGGTGAGTGCAGCACGGAAACCTGCCAGATGCGTACCGCCTTCGATGGTGTTGATGTTGTTGACGTAGGAGTGGATGTTCTCAGAGTAGTCTGTGTTGTACATCACAGCGACCTCAATGGGGATACCTTGCTTCTCGGTCTTCAGGTAGATGACGTCATCAACCAGATGCGTGCGGTGACGGTCAACGTAGCGTACAAACTCCTTCAAACCATCCTTGGCGTGGAACACTTCGGGCTGGCGTATGTTGCCTTCCTCATCGGGACGCAAATCGCTGAGCGTGATGGTGATGCCAGCATTCAAGTAGGCCAGCTCGCGCATGCGGCGGGCAATGATGTCGTACTTGTACTCGGTGGTGGTGAAGATGCTGCCGTCGGGCCAGAACTGCTGGCGTGTGCCGGTGCGGTCAGTATCGCCCACAATCTTCACGTCGTAGAGCGGTTTACCCTTCTCGTACTCCTGCTGGTAGATGTGGCCGTTGCGGAACACCTGCGACATCATGTGGGTGGAGAGCGCGTTCACGCAGCTTACGCCCACGCCGTGAAGACCGCCCGAAACCTTATAGGATCCCTTGTCGAATTTACCGCCGGCATGCAGCACCGTCATGACAACCTCAAGGGCTGACTTGTGCATCTTCTCATGCTCATCGACGGGAATGCCACGGCCATTGTCCTGAACGGTAATGGAGTTGTCTTCGTTAATGGTTACTTCAATATGTGTACAGTAGCCTGCCATGGCCTCGTCAATAGAGTTGTCCACCGTCTCGTTTACCAAGTGGTGCAGACCTTTCTCACTAATGTCTCCGATATACATGGCCGGGCGTTTGCGCACGGCCTCCAGTCCCTCGAGCACCTGAATGTTACTCGCGGAATAATTCTGTTCTTGAGTCAGTTGTTCTTCAGTCATTTTCTTGTTTTTCGCAATAATGGTGCAAAGGTACAAAAAAAAGCGAAAAAAGCGAAGGTTTATTTGCTAAAAAAGCACAAAATAAAAGCACCAACATCTTTATTGACATTGGTGCCTTCTTATTCTTTCGTTTGTTTCTTACAACTTGCTGATGTGCTTGCAAAGGCTTGACTTCAGGTTTGCTGCCTTGTTCTTGTGGATAATGTTACGCTTTGCCAGCTTGTCGAGCATCTTCTGTACGCTTGGATACAGCTTTGCTGCCTCGTCCTTGTTAGTCATGGCACGCAGTTTACGTACGGCGTTGCGCATGGTCTTTGCGTAGTAATGATTGTGCAGGGCCTTCTTCTTGTCCTGACGGATTCTCTTAAGAGATGATTTGTGGTTTGCCATTTTTTAATTGTTTAATGTTTAATTTGTAAGAATAAAGCTTGTGGGTCTTACGTCTTGGCAGGCTGCCCTGAGCGACCCCTTGCGGAGTCTCTGTCACCATTTCCTGCTAACAGTAGCACTTTGCTGTGCAGATGACAGATTGTATTTTTAATCGTAGTCCCTAGGAGAGTCGAACTCCTCTTTAGAGAATGAAAATCTCTCGTCCTAACCGATAGACGAAGGGACCATGCTGTTACGCTTTGGTTTTTCTCAAATTTCGTAAAAAGCGGGTGCAAAGGTACGGATTAAAATGTAGAATGAAGAATGAAGAATGAAGAAATTACTTCAGCAGGCCGTAATTTTAACGTTTTTTATTAATTTTGTCGCTTATTTCTCATTCTCCGATTCTCATTTCTCATTTTATATAATTACCTTTGCAGCGTATGTTGAAGAAGACCGAAGCCATTGTTCTGCATGCTTTGAAGTACGGAGAAAGCAAGTTGATTGTCGATTTGTTTACTCGTGAGACAGGCCGTCTCTCGTGCGTTGTGGGTATTTCAAAGACGGGACGTGGCCGGCTGAAGAAACAGTACTTTCAGGCGCTGAACCTGATTGATGTGGAATGTGATATGCGTCCGAACGTACAGTTGCAACGTCTGCGAGATGCCCGTCTGCTGTATCCTTATTCAAGCGTGACTGTAGAGCCGGCCAAGATGTCGGTCATCATGTTCCTGGCAGAGTTCCTATATCACGCACTGCGAGGAGAACAACAGCCAGATGTGGCACTGTTTGACTACATGAAACATAGCCTGCTGTGGTTAGATGCTGCTGAGGGGGGCTATGCCAATTTCCATTTGTCTTTCCTTATTCATTTGTCGCGTTTCCTTGGGGTGGGGCTGCCACGTAACATACCGAGAGAGGAAAACGGCCGGTTCTTCGACTTGCGAGAGGGAGAGTTTTGTGACGTGCCGCCGCTGCACCAGGAATTTCTGAGGCCAGAGGAGGCCGCACGCATTCATTCCATGCTGCGAATGGACTACCAGAACATGCACTTGTTCCGGCTGAACCACGGAGAGAGAAATCGGTGTCTGGATGTTATTTTGGCATATTACCGGCTTCACCTGCCTGCTTTTCCTGAACTTAAGTCACTCCAGGTGCTACAGGCGTTATTTGCCTGACACGGGCGGTGGTGAAAATAGAATCGGGAGGTGGACTGTGATGTCCTTCTCCCGGTTCAACATATATAGTAAAGTATAGCTTATGAAAATCTGATAGTGCCCTGAACAGTATCGTTGTCACTGTCATGGCGATTGACTGGCTCGTCGTCTTGCGTCTGACTATTGATGCTGTCGAGAATCTCGCGTGTACGCTTATAGGTAGGTGTAGATTCAACTGCCGAAATAACATCGTCATTATCCAAGTCTTCAGGACGGAACAGGTAGATGTGCGGGCGGCGCTTGTAGCGGCGGTTATTGCCTGGGTCACCGTAATACTGTTGGCGACGGTCTTCGCGCTTGGCAGCACGCTCCTGTTCTTCTGCCAGACGGTTGGCTTCTTCCTGTGAATGTTTTTTCAGGTGGTTGTTCATACCATCCACGTTGCTGATGCCGAAACCGGTTGCCAGAATGGTCACCTTTACCTTCTTGCCCAATTCTGGGTCGGTGGCCAGGCCCCACTTGATTTCGAAGTCGCCAAACTTGGCCATGAAGTCGTTGACGTCATTCATCTCTTCCATCATCAGCGAACCCGTTCCGTCTTTGTTGCCGGCGAAGGAAATGCTGAGCAGTATCTTTTTCGAGTTAAACACGTCGTTGTCGTTAAGCAGCGGAGAGTTCAGCGCGTCGTCAATAGCTTTCTTCACGCGTCCTTCGCCTTCGCCATAGCCAGTTGACATGATTGCGACACCACCGTCTTTCAGCACCGTCTTTACGTCGTTGAAGTCAAGGTTGATGAGACCGTGTACGGTAATAATTTCAGCAATAGACTTGGCTGCTACACTCAGGGTGTCGTCGGCCTTGCCGAAGGCGTCGAGTACCGTCAGCTCAGGATATATTTCGCGTAGGCGCTCATTGTTAATGACCAATAAGGCATCAACGTGTTTCGACATTTCCTCCACGCCATCCAGCGCCTGGTCAATTTTGCGGTCGCCCTCAAAACGGAAGGGGATGGTTACGATGCCTACGGTCAGAATACCCATTTCTTTTGACACACGGGCGATGACGGGTGCTGCGCCAGTACCCGTTCCGCCACCCATACCGGCAGTTATAAAGGCCATGCGCGTACCGTCGTTCAGCATGTTCTTGATGTCGTCAAGGCTCTCTTCGGCTGCTGCCCGTGCACGCTCAGGCTTGTTGCCTGCTCCCAGACCCTCTTTTCCAAGTTGCAGATGTACGGGAACGGGAGAGTCGTTGAGTGCCTGATTGTCTGTGTTGCAGAGCACAAATGTCACGTCGTGAATGCCCTCTCGGTACATGTGGTTTACGGCATTGCCGCCACCACCGCCTACACCAATCACTTTGATGATGCTGTTCTCCTTTTCGGGCTCGCCGAAATTCAGGAGGTCTATATTGGGATAATCTGCCATAATCTTTCTGTCTTTTTACTTTCTTACTCTAATTTACTTTACTCTTATTACTCTTCTTCCTCAATCATAGTCTTGCCAAACTTCTTGATTCCCCTAAAGGCTTTGTTCCAGAAAGAGTTTTCTTTCTTCAGACGTTCCTTTTCGCGGGCTTCTGCTTCGGCTTTCTCGCGTGCTATGCGGTCTTCCTCTTCCTTCTTGCGGCGTGCCTCTTCTTCGGCCAGCTGTTTTTCACGTTCTGTTCGGATTACGCCGGGGTCGGTCTCAGTAGCTTGGCGAACCTTGCGAGGTTCTGCATTGACGGTTCCTGACTGTCTGATGGCAAAAAGATCACCGTTGGGGTCTATTTCGTTGCCTGCACAGTTGATGTCACCCTTGGCAAGAAGTCCGAGAACGGTATTCATGGATCCGTCCTTAGCCTTGATTTCGGGAATGTTCGACGTAATAGTCTGCGTCACGAACTTGGCTATGCGAATCTTGTCAATGTGTGTGTGGTTGCGGAAGGCTTTTTCAATGTCCTTCATGTTCGAACCGCCGCCTGTCAGGATAATGCCGCCCAACAATTTGTCATAGTAGTCGTTGGGTATTTGATACCATACATTCTCAATGATTTCCTCCAGTCGTCCTTCAACAATCTCGATAAACTTACGGCACTCCACCTGACGTTCCGAGTCGATGGAGTATTTCATGTTGTTGTCTATTTCGTTATTGTCGGTAAATGCGCAGCCATATTTCAACTTCATCTTCTCGGCATCCTGTTCCTCCATTTGGAGAGATGCAATGTCTTTGGTGATGTTGTTGGAACCGAGAGGGATGACAGCAAGGTGGCGCAGGATGTTTTTATTATAGACAGAAACGGTTGTAGTGTCAGCTCCAATGTCAACCAGGGCACAGCCGGAGCGCTTTTCTGACTCTGTCAGTACGCTGTCGGCTAATGCTAATGGTGCGAGGTATAGCTCGGCAATACCGATTTCTGCCATTTCGAAACAGTTGTTAAGACTCTTGTAGAATGCTTTCCGCTGCAAGATGTTCAGAAAGTTTCCTTCCAAGTGTGTACACTGAATGCCCACGGGGTCCGTCTGGTATTGAGCGTCAACCTTGTACTCCTGAACTGCAACGTCAAGGATTTCCTGGTCGGGATATCTCATGTTGCGGTTAGAGTCCATCAACTCAATTATCATGTCCTGGGTTACTAAAGTGTCGGCAGGAAGGTCTTTTGTGATGACATTACGTACGCCGCGGATGGACTGGCCCCCAATTCCCACATATACCTGAGTGATTTCCGTCTTGAGTTGGGCTGTCAGTTTCTTCACGATATTGGTGAGGCATTGTGCGGTCTTCTCAATGTTATAGACCACACCTTTCCTGATGAATGAAGACGAGTCTTCCTTGACCACGGCAAGCACCTGAATGCTGCCATCGAGATTCTTCTTTCCCGCAATACCGGTCATCTTGGATGAACCGAGTTCAATAGCTACGATAAAGTCCTTTGCTGCCATCTTGTTATGAATGTTTTTGTTTCTTTTTGCAAATAATCTGGTTGTCGAATTCAAGGCTGATATACGAGTATTTGTTCCAGCCTGCCTGGCTCAGCCCGTAACGGTAGAACTTCTCTAACCGTTGAAGCTTGTTCTCAATGTTCGTTGGGCGGCCTAAGTAGATAATGTGTTCTCCTACCCGGGGGACAATCTCAACAGTACCGTCGGCCAACACGTTGATTTGTTCAATTTGGTTCTGCCAGAACGGATTGTTGACGAGCATGTTCCCAATGGGGGTGAGAACCTTTTGTGCGTATTGTCTGCTAATATGTCCTGTTGCGACAATGAGGTTGCTCGGGTATCGGGTATTGCTCATTTGAGAGCCGTGGTTGTCAATATAATAATCGTCACCATTGTCGGCTTTGACACGAAGGATGGGGGTCTTCTGTTTAAGAGTGATACAGATGTTTCCTCCTTGTGTCTTGTAGCATTCGGCGGTCTCTACGAACGGGCTCTGCCTGAGCACTTCTTCAATGTGGCGGGTGTTGATTTCCTTCAGGGGCTTAGCCAAAGGATATATCTTATTGTATTCTAAGAATTTCTTGACTTCTTCAGCATTCAGGAACCCGTCGGTAACATCTTTCTGGATATTGATTTTCACTTCAGAGCATACCGTGGCCTGTCCATCGGGTTTGTTGAACGCGGTGATGGCTAATACCAGATATGCACTAATGGCAGTATCCAGTATAACGACGGCTGTTTTCTTCCAGTTGATGTTCATTGCTTGCTATTTAATATCTTTGTAATCTGTGGTACATAGTTGTCGAGGTCGCCAGCTCCTAAAACGATGAGTACGTCAAAATCGCGTCCTTTGACGAAATCGAGTACGTCTTCTTTTCGGATGATCTGTTTGCTCACCTCAGGAGCAAGGTTGTCGTAAATGAGTTTTGACGTGACACCCTCAATAGGTAGTTCGCGTGCAGGATAGATTTCAGTCAGAATGACCTCGTCCAGCAGACTTAGGGCATCGGCAAATTCTTGATAGAAATCGCGGGTGCGGGTATAAAGATGGGGCTGGAAGATGGCTGTTATCTTACGATTCCGATAGAGTTCACGGATGCTGCGGGCACTTTGATAAATTTCTTTCGGATGGTGAGCATAGTCGCTGAGAAATACTAATTTGTCATTCTTGATCTTGAAGTCGAATCGACGCTCAACACCCCCGTAGGTCTTCATGCCGTAACGCAGTTCATCTGCAGTGCAACCTGCCAATTGTGCCATGGCCATAGCAGCTATGGCGTTCTCAATATTGATGGGTACTGGTTGCCCCAATTCAATGTTGCACACATTCTCAAAAGGGGAGATGAAGTCGAAAGTGATTTCCCCATTGTCAATCTTAATATTCTCGGCATGGAAATCTCCTTCTGTCAGGGCGTAGTCATAACGTCGAACGCCGTCGGCCAAGCTTTCCTTCATTTCCAGACCACGATGAATAATTAGTGCTCCCTCAGGTTGAATGAGCTCGGTATAGTGGCGGAAGCTTTCCAGATAGGCTTCCTTCGTTCCGTATATGTCCAAATGGTCAGGGTCGGTAGCGGTAATGACGCTCATCCATGGGCGCAGCCAATGGAAAGAACGGTCGAACTCGTCGGCTTCAATGACAACAAAGTCAGACGTGCTGAGAATGTAGTTCGTGCCGTAATTTTTGGAAATGCCTCCCAGAAATGCATTGCAGTCGAGATGACTATGGTGCATGATGTGTGCACACATCGTAGAGGTTGTCGTTTTTCCATGAGTACCGGCCACGCAGAGTCCTTTGTGTTCCTGGGTAAGAGCCCCCAGCACCTGTGCCCTCTTTTGTACCTCAAATCCGTTTTTGCGGAAATACTGTAATTCTTGATGGTCGGCTGGAATGGCAGGAGTGTAGATAATCAGGCACGAGGACTTCTGGCGGCATGCGCTTGGAATTTTCTGAACGTCCTCGTCGTAGTGTATCAGCATACCTTCTTTTTCCAATTGACGGGTAAGGTCGCTTGGCGTTTTGTCGTAGCCGGCAACAACCATCCCTCGATGGATAAAGTAGCGTGCAATAGCGCTCATTCCGATGCCGCCTGCACCTACAAAATATACAGATTTAATATCTTTTATTTCCATTTTGCCAGTTTGATGACTTCGTCGGCAATGATGTCCGCAGAGTCGGGTAGTGCCAACTGAAGTATATTAGTATGTAAAGAGTTGAGTTTTTCTTTGTCGTTGACTGTCTTGATGGCCAGTTCTAATAATTGTGCAGGAGCATCGGCATCCTTCACGTAGAGTGCAGCATCTACGTTGGCCAAAGCAAGTGCGTTTTTTGTCTGATGATCTTCAGCCACATTGGGGCTTGGTACGAGGATGACCGGCTTGCCAATGAGACAGAACTCGGAAATGCTGCTGGCTCCCGCACGACTGATGACGAGGTCTGCAGCCTGATATGCAGCTCCCATATCGCTGATAAAGTCGGTAACAACTAAATTCTTGGGCTGTCCCTGAGACTTAAGTTGCTCCATGATGGTAGCATTGTAATATTTGCCCGTCTGCCAGATAAATTGTACGTCTGCCTCTTTGACGGCATCAAGATGCTGCAAGATGCTTTCATTGATGGTGCGTGCTCCCAAACTTCCTCCAACCAGTAGAATGGTCTTTTTCTCCGGGGTAAGACCAAAAGAACGAACAGCTTCTTCTCTCGTCATGGGGGTGTCTAATAAAGACTGACGTACCGGATTGCCGGTCTTGATAATCTTTTCGGCAGGGAAGAAGCGCTCCATACCATCATAGGCCACGCAGATTTTTTCAGCTTTCTTGGCCAGCAGCTTGTTAGTAACGCCAGCATAGCTGTTTTGTTCTTGAATGAGACAGGGTATTCCCATGGCTGCAGCCTTGTTCAAGGTGGGACCGCTGGCATAGCCACCTACACCGACAGCCACCATCGGGCGGAACTGCTTAATGATTTCCTTTGCCATGCGCTGGCTTTTCCATATTTTATAAAGCACCTTGATATTCTTCAACGGGTTCTTACGGTCGAACCCACAAATGGGCAGTCCCTTGATGTCGTAGCCGGCAGCAGGCACACGCTGCATCTCCATGCGACCCAAAGCTCCGACAAACAGAATCTCTGCGTCAGGTTGTTTGGAGCGTATGGCATTGGCTATCGATACGGCCGGGAAAATATGGCCTCCCGTTCCGCCGCCGCTGATAATCACTCTTAGCTTCTCATTCATGTCATTTTCATTAATAGTGTGCAAAATTACTAAATTTCTTTTGTTTCTGCTAATTTTATCCTCGGTTTTTTCTCATTGCGTATTTTTGCAGAGCGGCTAATGCTTAGAAGAGCACCGATATAAGCGCAATTGATAATGGTTGATGTTCCTCCCTTAGAGATAAGCGGAAGCGGTTGACCGGTTACAGGAGCCAGTCCTACTGCTACCATCATATTAAAGATGGCCTGGACAACCAAGAGCAACCCTAACCCCATGGCTAATAGGGCCGGGAAATTGTTTTCGCATCGGCTTGCAATGCGAGCACAACGGTAAAGCAAAATAATGTAGAGTAAAACGACAAAGGCAGCACCAATGATGCCCAGTTCTTCCACGATGATGGCATAGATGAAATCGGAGAAAGCCTGCGACAGGAAATCGCGTTCTACAGACTTCCCGGGACCCTTTCCAATGATGCCACTCGACACGATGGCAATGTTTGCGTGGGCTACCTGTGCGTCCTTGTCAAGGTCATATTCCTGAGGCGATACTGTTCCTTTGCCGAAATTCATGATTCGCCCTTTCCAAGTATCTGCACGGTGAAATAATTTCTCAATTTTGTTTTTCGTCTTGGTCTGCTCAACATTCTCTGTCTTTGACAGCTGGGCATCCCCGGGTGTTTCCGCATGTCCCACTATCATGATGAAAAGAACAGCGGTAATGGCTAATCCGACTACTACAGCCAGAAGTTTTCCTAACTGTTTGTACGATACACGTCCTATATACATCATGAGTACGACAACGCCAAATAGCATGGCTGCCGTAGAAAGATTTTCAAGCCCAATGAGAAAGGTGATGGGCAGCGTAATCCATAAAATATATTTGAAGGCATCCTTGTCGGCACCATTCTCACGTTGCATAGCACTTAGTATTTGTGCCACAGCCAGAACAAGTGACCCTTTGGCTATTTCTGAAGGCTGGAAGGTGAAACCGGGAATCTCAATGACACGGTTTGCGCCGTTGATGGTTTCGCCGCCTGCAAGAACCCATAGAAGGGTAATGAGAGATATGAGCAAAAGAAAGGGGGTCATCAGCTTGAAGTATTTACATGGGATGTTCAGTGTCACTACGGCAATGAAAAAACCCATGACAATAGTTCCGGTGTGTTTGAGAATGGGGGATAGGAAGTCCTGACTCTTGTAGGTCAGTCCTGACGAAGCAGAGAATACCTCGACGATACTGATCATACAAAGAAAGAAGAACACCATCCAGATGACCTTGTCTCCTTTGAATATGTTGCCAATCTTCTTGTTCACCTTAATTTCTACTTGTTTTATTGTCAGTTATTGTTTCTTAGAGATTACGTGCCAGTTCCTTGAACTGTTCGCCACGGTCCTCCATGTTCTTGAAGAGGTCGAACGACGCACAGCAGGGAGAGAGTAAAACTGTTTCACCTGGCTTTGCCAGTTCATAGCATGCTTTCATGCACTCCTTCATGGAGTGTGTGTCGCGAACGGGAATATTCAAACTGTCGAAGTTGTCATGTAACTTCTGATTGTCTGCGCCCAGATATACCAAAGCCGAACATTTTTCTTTGACTAATGGTATGATGGGACTGTAATCGTTGCCTTTGTCTTTGCCGCCTATAATGAGTACGACTTTGGTTTTCATCGACTCTAAAGCATACCAACAAGCATCTACATTGGTTGCCTTGGAGTCGTTAATATATTGTACACCACGTACAGTGCATACTTTCTCCAGACGGTGTTCCACACCGGGGAAGTCGCTTAGGCTTTTACGAATGATGTCTTTTTTTATTCCTGCGATGTTTGAAGCAATGCCTGCGGCAAGTGAATTGTAGATGTTGTGTTTGCCAGTAAGGCTCAGTTGCTCCTGTTCCATGTTAAATGGCTCAGGTTTCTCAATAGTGTATTGGCCTGCCTCAATATAACCGATGGATCCTTTTTCTTTCAGTTCCGAGAATGGATATTGAATAGCTTTGATGTTATATTTTTCCAGTTCACGTTTTACGATGGGGTCGTCGTTCCAGTAAATGAAAGCATCTTGCTGAGTCTGATTCTGAATAATGCGCATTTTTGCATCCACATAGTTTTGCATGCAATTATCATAACGGTCAAGATGGTCCGGAGTAATGTTCAGTAGGATGGCAATATTGGCTCGAAAGTCATACATGTTGTCTAATTGGAACGAACTCAGTTCTATGATATAGTACTCGTGAGGTTCTTCTGCTATTTGCAGTGCAAGTGAGTTTCCTATGTTACCAGCCAGGCCAGCATCATATCCAGCGGCTTTAAATATGTGATAGATGAGGCTGGTGGTTGTTGTCTTGCCGTTGGAACCCGTAATACAAATCATTTTTGAGGTCGTATAGCGCCCTGCAAATTCTATCTCACTAATAATGTTTATGCCACGTTCCTTGGCTTTCTTAACCATCGGAGCCGTCTCGGGTATTCCGGGACTCTTGATGATTTCGTCGGCATCGAGGATACGTTCTTCTGTATGCTGCCCTTCTTCCCATTCAATATGGTGTTTGTCCAGCAGATCTTTGTACTTGTTTTGAATTTTTGACATGTCCGATACGAAGACGTCAAAACCTTCTTTCTTGGCTAAAACTGCTGCACCAGCACCACTTTCACCTGCTCCTAATATTGCAATCTTCTTATTCATTGTATTGGTTTTCTATTTTTTTCCTTATGAGATAGAATCATACTATCTGATTTTTAGTGTAATTATTGTTAATGCTGCTAATATAATGGTTGTAATCCAAAAACGGATGGTGATTTTAGACTCATGAAAAGGGCGGTGAGGCCAGCCTTTCAGAATGTAGCTACTTGTAGTATCTAACTGAGAGTCTAAACGGCGGAACGTGTCGTGAATGGGGGTGGCTCTAAAAATGCGTACACGTTTCCCCCTTTTCTTCATGAATTTGAACCACTGAGTCTGAATAATCACGCTGAGACTTTCAATGAAGAAAATGCCACAGAGTAAAGGTAATAGCAACTCCTTGTGTATGATGACGGCACAAACGCCAATAATGCCGCCTATCATCAGTGACCCTGTGTCGCCCATAAATACTTGTGCCGGGTATGCGTTGTACCAAAGGAAACCAATCATGGCTCCGATGAATGCGCTAAGGAATACTACCAGTTCCTGCGAGCCGGGAATGTACATAATGTCAAAATATGCCGCATAGCCTATGTGGGCAGAGACATATGCCAGGATGACTAATGCTACTCCTATTATGGCAGAGTTTCCTGCGCACATGCCGTCCATACCGTCATTCAAGTTAGCACCATTTGAGACTGCTGTTACTACTAAGATGGTCATGATGACAAACAGAATCCAACCTGCTGCAACTTTATGCTTGCCACAGAAGCTCATGATGTCTGAGTAGTTCAGGTTGTGGTTTTTCATAAATGGAATAGTTGTCTTTAGCGATTTTACTGCTTCCGCTCTATGCTTGATAACAATTTCCTGATTTTGTTCTGCTACGGTAACATTCTCGCGCACCACGGCATCAGGGCTTAGCCACAGTACCAGTCCTACGATAAAACCAATACTGACTTGACCTACGATTTTGTATTTCCCCTTCAAACCGTTTTTTTCCTGACGGAATACCTTGATATAATCATCGAGAAATCCTAAAAATCCCAGCCATACAGTTGTGCCAATCATCAACAGTAGGTAGGTGTTTCGCATTCGCCCTAAAAGCAAGACAGGGACGAGGATGGCCACCATAATAATGATGCCGCCCATTGTAGGTACTCCTTTTTTCTCAACGCCAAATGGGTCGATGCTGGCATCGCGTGCAGTTTCCGATATATTGCGGCGTTTCATCCATTTGATGAACTTCTCACCGAACCATGCCGAAATAATTAGTGACAAGATGAGTGCCAATAATGAACGGAATGATATGTAACTCCAAATATGAGAGCCTGGAATGTCAAATCTTTCTAAGAACCTGAATAAATAGTATAGCATATTCTATGACATATTT
>Ga0310691_10005762_pt1 | contig 13426 bp, 20 predicted proteins | sample 176DNAGHGlowgp2_FD_203887 | JGI IMG/M metagenome (GOLD analysis project Ga0310691, IMG submission 203887) | Sheep rumen microbial communities from Palmerston North, Manawatu-Wanganui, New Zealand - 1766 DNA GHGlow gp2 (v2) (version 2) | ecosystem: Host-associated > Mammals > Digestive system >... | reverse complement strand
TAAATTCAAAACACATTTTGATTTATGTGACTATTTATATATAAACACGCAAGTGAACACTGACGCCCGATGATACAAACGTTCAACATAGAACTCAATCTCAGCCCACAGGCTTTCGCCTACTGGCACCAGCAGCTCGTAGCCGCACGCAAGGCGTACAACGAGTGCTCCGAGTTCCTGTATCGGAACGACGACGTTCCGCTTGCATTGAAGCCCGTGCATGACGCCGTTTACGCGACGTTGCGCGAGCACAACCCAGAGTTACCCGCACAAGCGGTGATAAAAGTGTACAAGGACGTCCTTGCCGCGTTCCGCTCCGTTAGGAAAAACAAGCACCGTATCAAACGCGCACCGCGCAAGAATCAACTGAACATGAGGCTCGACAAGCGTCTGTACACACGCATCCAAACCGACGGTATCGTCATGGGCAGTGGCACCGACAAGCGTGAGCTTGTCCCGTTCGTCCTGTACCCGAAAGTCGTTGAGATGCTTGCAACGTACACGACACGCGATCCGATGCTGTTCGAGAGGGACGGCAGGATATTCCTTGCAGTTCCGTTCGAGGTTCCGGAGAAACCCGTCCTCGGTGAGACGTCAATTGGCGTCGATTTGGGGCTTCGCAGGCTGTTCGTTACGACGGACGGCGTGGCGCTCCGTGACAAGAAGTATCTTGATGAGCGGCGCAAATGCCGCCACCACAAAAAACAGTTGAAGGCACGTAACACGAAGTCCGCACGCCGCAAGTTGCGCAAGTTGAAACGCAGGGAACGCAACCTGTCGAAGGACATGTGTCATCGGGCAGCGAATGCATTGTTGGCGTCGACGAACGCTGACATCATCGTTCTCGAGGAACTCGAGGGTATCAAGAATAAAAGCTCGAAATTCAAGAACGGTTACAAGAGGAAGTCCCACAACCGCCGAATTGGGCAAGTCCCGATACGCGGGTTCAGGGACATACTGACGCACAAGGCACAGCGCGTTGGAAAACGCGTTGAAACGGTTTCGCCGACGTATACGAGTCAGACAGACAGCCGCACAGACAAACGGGACGGCACCCGAAAGGGTTGCAGGTACATTTGTTCTGACGGTGTCGTGCTCGATGCGGACTGGAACGCGTCGTACAACATAGCCAAACGTGGCAAACATCCAGTCTCGAACCGTCTACCGAAGGATGGTGGACTTAAGTTCCTGACGGGCAGGGCGTTGTCAACCGCCCGAAAGCGTTGTAAGTCTCCGAAACGTAAGGTTTCCGAGCCTCGCAAGCCGCTGAATCTTTAGTTCAGCGGTAGTTGACCAGCATATTTCTACAACAACTATTGCCTCATCAAGGACAAAGACGGTGGGTTATCCAAGCCAACCCCAATAACAGACGAGCAAATTCAAGTGTTTTTTAGGCCCAGTGCTTTGAAAAAAAATTAAATAATGACAACAATTAACCTTAACAACGATGTGTGGGTTGAACTCACTGAATACGGTTGGCAATCGCTGATAGACTACTATGAAAAGCTTTTCGCTGGTTCTTATGTTTTTGCAAAAAATGCATATTCAATATCAGAGTTTGTGGATTCATACAAAAAAGAGACGGCTCCGCACAACATAGACGGAGTTGAGAGGATGTTGACGCGTTTCCAATTGCATGACTTCATGCTGACGCTTGGCTGTAAAATGGTTCCTGGCACCAAAAACGTGGTGGAAAACAATAATTTATATTTTGATTTGGAGATATGAAAGGTTTAGCAAAGCTCAAACGAGAATCTGACAAAAAATACCATGTGTATGTCAAAAAATGGTTTTGGCAACGATGAAAGCCACTTATCATGAACGACGGAGAGCCTTTGGTTTTCGAAGCCGTTTGCTGGTGGCTGGAACGAGAGAAAGGGAAAACGGAATGAAACAACTTTGTCATCCTAAAATGTTGGACTGTATCTCATGCGAGCACAATTGCAATCCGAAGGAGAGTTTCTGTTACGTACGAGACGATTGTTCTGTTCCGTTTGCTGTTGTTGAAAACGGAAAAATTCTGATTTGGATAGACGATTGAGAAAAATTGTTCTCGCATTTGGATAATTGCGAGATTTTCATTATTTTGGTGACATCAAATAATAAAAAACATATGAAAAACGAAAGCAACAACCGTTCCGAAGTTCCTGTTGGCTGGACTACTTTGGAACAATCCAGACGTCTCGAATCCTGCGGGCTGGACGTGAAGAGCGCCGACATGCATTATGAAGAAAGGTTCGACGAATACGGTGCACCTTTGTATGAGTGGCGTTTGGTTGCGGAGAAAAGCAGAGCAATTGAAGAGAATCTGTTTTCGTGGAGGCAAAGGTACGTTGAGCCATGTTGGAGTCTTGGAAAACTAATTTCAATTATTCGGAACAGTTCAAAGAACTTTGAGAATGTTCTTTTTTTGAAAAATTTAGATAAGGTTGAACTTGTTTTGATTGGAGCGCCAGTGTTTAAAGAAAACACCGAATTAGAGGTGTGTATTAAGGCAGTTGTTTGGTTATTAGATAAAGGTTACATTTCAAAAGAAAAATAAGATGAAAAAAAAATTATTGCTTTTGTTGGCTATAATTGCTGGTATAATTTTAACCGCTTGCAACGTTCAATACGTTCAGGACGAACGAAAATCTGAAATTGAGGAATCGATGTTTGTCGTTGTTGAACGAACGATGACTTGGAATGTTGTTTACAACAAGACTACAAAAGTCATGTACGCCGTTTCTAGTGGTAGTTACAATTGTGGTACTTTTACAATGCTTTGCGATAAAGACGGCAAACCTCAATTGTGGAAGGAAATTGTCAATGAATGAATTTTCTGATTTTCAGCAAGGATGGTGGAATTGTTTCCTCTCATTTGCAGAAATAAACGAGTTCTATGCTGATTCAAACGACAAGCCAGTTTTGGACGTTCTCGAAAGTGCTGGTGTTTCTGTTGAGGAAATTGATGATGTGCTAAACAACGGAATGTTCGAACTCCCAGTGTACATTGTACGTTATTTGAACTACTACAAAAACAAAAAACTGAAACAATATGTGCCTAACAATTAGCAAGAATAATCCCGAGCCAATAACAGCAGAGCAAGATATTGCTTGTTATAAGATACTGAAAAAACTTCCGAACTGTGAAATACTAAGTGCACCAATATATAATTTTATATATTGTTTTGGAATGATATATAGCACGCATGAAGATTATTTTTGTAATATCGATATTTGCGACGACGGAGAATGTTTAGTAGAATACGGTTTCCACTCTTTTGCGTCACTTTCAGACGCCGTTCGATTCAAAGAGCGTTTGAAGAAAGCCACACGGCAACGTTATGGGTATATTATTACCAAATGTACGATTCCAAACGGTGCTCGCTACTATGCAGGTAAGCAGAAATTCGATAGGCATGAAGACAATTCCCCAGACGGCTACTGTTCTGAAGCAATTCGAATCGACGAGATAGTTAACGAAAAATAAGAATAATGGCTAAAAAGAAAAATTGTGCGCTCAGTCTATCAGGTATTGTGGATACAATGAACGATATGTATGAAGGTGTAATCGGTGACGGTTTCAATCTTGGTGTCGATAAACGTATCATACCCGTAATGGCAAACGACGAGGTGGTTGGATGGCGTATACAAAAACAAATCACTGAAAACACTTGGGTGGATTTGTGTGACGAGACATTCAACTCAATGAATGAACTCATTGACAGATATAGGGATTACACGGAAAAAGAATTGGAAAAAATAAGCGAATAGAAAATACATGCGAAAAACGATTCTAGCAATTCTCATAGTACTATACGGAGCAATCACCGTAGCACAAAAACCCACTCGTCAGGAATTTGTTGCCGTTTGCGATAGCCTCGGTGTCAAACATCCGAACGTCGTATGGGCACAGGTGCGTCTGGAAAGCGGAAACTTCGAAAGCAAAACATACAAGCAAAAACACAATTGCCTTGGAATTCGTTTTTCAAAACAAAAATCATACGCCAGATTTTCTAACTGGCAAGAGTGTTTAAAAGCGTATCGTGACAGAGTACAGTACCGTTTCAAAAAAAAGAACGCAACTGATGAGGAATATATTCGGTGGCTTATTTCTATAAATTATGCAACAGATAAAAACTACGCCAACAAAATTAGAAATATAATACAGCAAAACAATCGCTGACGTTAAATAACAAGAACGCCCCTCCAATTACGGAGAGGCGTTCTTTCGTTTTTGTTTATGTATGTATTATCGTCGTCCAACTTCAGCAAACGATGATGTTGCGTTCTTGCATATCTTACAATTTAAGGATGGCGGCTGTTACACCGCCATTCGGTTATCTTAATTTCTGCTCACGATTTTCTTGACCATACCGTAATCCCCAATAGCGTACAACGCCAAGTCAAAAGCACTTGTTGATTTTGTGTAGTCAGATATGTCGTGTGAGGTGTCAGACGGGTCTAATAAGTCACATTGGCCATCATGGAGAAATCCGCTTAGTTTTTGCTCTTCTTGCAACATATAAGGCCACCCCCCATTAACAGAGAAATTAGCAGTATCACCGCTGACAGACAGCTCCACATCAATAATCTCCCAAATGGTTTCATTTGAAGTTTCACTATCATCAGCATTGCTGGCTTGTGCCTTGTATTTGCCGTAGCCGTCAACGACGCTCGTCAAGTCAACCTTAACCCAATCCTCACCGTCGGGGTCATTTGTCCAAGCTGTCAAAGCACTGATGTCAACAGATTCAAGCAGCACATCATCCTTATATACATCCAACTTGGTGTATCTACCATAACTGCGATTGACATTAACAAAAACAGGGTCGTCTGTTGACAAAGATGCCCTATCACCGACATACAGCATACACTCTTTTTCAGAGCCTACATACGGGTATTCGTTGTTGTAATGAGCAACATAGTCACCGTTGTCCAAGTCGAATGGCTGTGCGTATGTGCTAATATCTATCTGATTCTTTCGATAGATATTATAGTAGTTAGGTCTTTCAACTGTTCCTTGGTTTGTCATATAAATTGTATCGAAATCACTCTTTGGGAAGACAGTGATTCGCGTGAAAGGAGTAGAGCTTTCAGCAACTACAACATATTTGATTTCGTCACCTTTCTTTATGACATCCAAAACAAGAGCAACATGACCATTTTTAATCAAGGTATCAAGGGCTTGTATATTATCACTTATTAATCCTGAAGGACTACCACTACCGATAAATATTGCCGTATAGTCGCTATTGATTATATAACTAACTATTTTCAGAGCATATAACCCAAAACAATAGGCATAGTACATATTACATGCCATGTTGTAGTAATTATTAGCAAGGTAACTAAGACCAAGCGGATATGTGATACCATAGGACGATTTGTTAGTAAAGGTGTCTTCTGTATAAACAACGGAATACTTGTGTGAAAGTGCTGTTATATAAGTGTAAAGAGATACATCTATTCCAACAGTTGTAGATTTCAGCCTGCTGTCGCTATAGGCAACACCGCAATATTGCCTATTGGATAGTTCGTAATAGTCGTTGCCGTGGCTAAGTCCAGTGTCAGCCACTCTGTAATTCTCTCGCTGACGGAGATAACGACTGATGATATTAACTAATGTCAATGCGCGATACTTGACAATAGGATAAGCATCTTCAATATCTTGAGGCACATCCAATGCGTATCCATTAGCCTCGTCAAGATAGGTCAAGCTCTTAATAGGTCTATCCGCAACGAGGCAGTCATCGTCAGCCGTACAACCAGAAGAGTTCTTGACAATCGTAACCCTTGCCATGATATGCGGTGGCAATATACTACCCCAACCGTCTCTGTTGCGATACCTCCAACCATTGTATGCTGCCTCGCCAAAGAAGTTGGCACAAATAAGATTACCACTGTCGTCATAGAGGTTGACAGAGTTAATCTTGTAACCCTCTCGGCACACCAAGTCAAAGTAGACTCCTCCTTTGATGTAGTCGCTGGTGACATACTTCTTGTCACCATCTGGATGGCCATTCAGCACCCTTCCTTGGCATACACCAATCTGGTTGTCCTTCTTAACAGTCGTAATGGTTGAGAGATTAATATCATAGCATTGTCTTTGGTAAACAATCGGGTAAAATACACAGAAATATCCAGTAAAAGGAGTAACCAATGAATCTTTAATAATAATAGCATTATAAAGTTTCAATGAATCACTATATACCTTAAACCCATCAACAGTTAATGTTGTAGTAGGAATTTCTCTCGTAAAACCAACTCTTATTCTTGCGCTATAGGTGTTGAGATTTCTGGCTAATGATGGTATTGCCACAAAGTCAATGATGTCATTATCATTGACTTTTGTGTAAGCAATCTGATACGAGTTGCCAATTCCGCTTGATGATGTACTTATTACACCATTAGAGCTTATATATAGGCCTTGCACATACTCAAAGACACACGGAGAAGTTGTCTTTCTGATTGCATCAATTTCAGTGTTGACATCATCTATCAAATTAGTCACAGTTTCTCCGCTTTGCAGGTAGCAGTAGAAGTTGCTTTCAATCAACGAGCCAACCGAAATTGCTATGTGTGTAGCTCCGTCAGGTATACTGACAAGATACTCTTTCGGCTCACTTGCATCTCCAGTCCGTACATCATAATACGATGAAAACACTACAGTTGACGAATCAACATAGGTAGCTGCATTCCAGAAAGCGTAAGAAAGGTTATTTGAGCTTTGCGAAGATATTGTCTGCCCCAAAAACCTTACTTTCTTTGCTGCACCCAATTCAATTACAACGTGTTTGTGTGTTGATTCTCTAATACTTCCGTCATAATTAATGTAGCCACTTTCAAGAACGAAACTTTGTTTCGTCTCCGTTGCCGTCACCCCATCCAACTTGGCTTTCAGTTGCAAGACATCAGCAGCAGTAGGCAAAGCACCATCTTTAGGATTGGCAAGATGTGTGTCGTCAATGTATGTTTCATTGACTTCTTGACCACCAGCAAAGGTAACATCAGCAGGCTCTTTCTCTTCGGTAGAAGTCATAGGCCATTCGCCATCAATAGTACATCTGTAAATGTAAGTGGTGCCGTTGTCCTCAACATAGGCATAGTCACCTACTACTGGATTGATAGGCAAGTCTGCCGTAGATTCAAGCCATCCCTTGAAATGCTTCTGCAAGGCTTGCTGCACATCTGATGAGAGGTCTGATTCTGGGATGCCGCTTGAAGGCTTTTGATAGGCGGTATCTGCCTTTGCGCCTTGTGAAGCGGTGGCAAACGACTCTTCGTTGTATCCGGAGTCTTCGAGTTGATTTGTTATTTCGTTGTAAGTCAGGAAGTTACCCCCCCCCCCCCTATAGATGACGGGGCGTCAGCCTTGGAATCAAGGATTTGTGTAAGCGTCGTTTCCGTGGCTTGTCCTGTTTCGGAATCGGGCTGGAAAACGGCGTCGGTTGTTGTTTTGGGGTAGAATTGCTCGCCCATCTGGTTGGTGAGCGGCTTTATACCCAGGATTGTCAATTCGTCCATTATTTATAAAGCTTGTTTCCTTATAAATATCCGCACGCCACAAAAACAAAGGAACGCCCCCACGATAGTGAGAGCGTTCAAATTCCACGTCAGTGTTTAGAATGGCAGATCATCAACTCCGTCGGCAGCGGGTGCGGGAGGAGGGGTTGGAGCCTTGGTTGTTGCCTTCTTTGTAGTTGCTGGTTTTGGTTCAGCAGGAGCAGGCGCAGGTGCTGTAGACGGTGTTTGAACCGCAGATGGCTGTGTTTGTTGGTTTTCGTCACGTTTTGTGCCAGTTGAGAAAAAGTCGATTTTGAAGGCGCTGATAATTCTGTCGATGTCGGAGCCTTTGGTAGGTGACTGGTAGATAGAGTCTTTATAGTCACCCACAACCAGAATGCCGCTACCTTTCTTGAGCGCGTTGACGATGCCATCAGTTCTTGGGTAAAAAACCGTAAACCACTTGGTGTTTCCGTCCTTACCGTCGGAATATTCGTGGTTGCCAATTCTAAGTTTCGTGTAATTTGTGCCGTCTTGTTTGGTAAGGATTTCAGGATCTGCGGCAAGGTTTCCTGTAACTGTAATTGTTCTCATAACGTTATGTAAATTAAAATAATGATTAATAATTTCAAGATAGTTCAGGGATGTTTGCACATTCCAAAAATGTTTGTTTTCCTTCAGGCGTGCTTATAGGAAACGCAGGGTGTATGTGGAACTTCATTCGTTCAAACGGTGTACCATCTTTAGATATTTTTTGTTCAATCCCACGGTAGATGAACCGTCCATATTTGAGTCCGTTGTCAAAACACGCCCAAACCACGCTTTTCTCGTTTTTCAGTTTCTCGATTTGTTCATCGCTATTCAACCCAACCAATTCTTTGTGCGCGAAATATGTTTGCGCTGTTTGCTGTTTTGAATTTCGGATACAGTCTAGTTGCCGATAGAGTATCCATCCGTATACGTCGTTCCATGTTGGCACGTTCCAAGCCTTGCAGTCGAATTCGTAGAGAGGATTGTTTTTGAGGGCTTCGCCTACAGATTCGACGTTTGCTGAAGACGGTGCATAAATTGACAGTGTCTCAGCAAGTTTGGTTTCGAGCATGCAAGCGTTGAATTTGGCGGTTGCGGCTGATGCGCAAATGGATAGGAGTTTGGACAGACGGTAATCAAAAAAAGAACTTGTTTCAGGTGTATCGAAATCCGTTAGAACAAGGCTAATTTCATCACTTTGTACATAGGCAAATTTGCACCCGCTAATGTTTTCGCAAAGATGTTTCGCCGTATTGTTCATTGCGTTAACAAAACGTTCGTCGAACGGTTTACGGAACTTGTTCTTGATTTTTTTCGAGAATCCCCTACCGTCGAGCATGACAATGACGTAACTATTAGGAAGCAGTCTATAATCAGTCAGACTACGATAGTACTCGTGTTTTTCTTTCAGTGTCTTGAATTTCATAATGTGTTAGTCGAAAAACGATTTTTCGATTCTGTTGTTCTGATATAAAGCTTTATCGGATTGTGCCAAAGCCCTTTCGATTTTGTCCACCGTTTCCATCATCAATCGAAAATAAGCAAACAGCCAGTTGTTGTACTTCTTTTCGGCTCTGGCTCTTGCGCGTTGTCTTGCGATTTCGATTCCGGTTTCTTCATCAAACGGTTCATCATCCGCGCACTTCGAAACGCCGCTTGTAACGAACAATTCTTTGTCGAATGCTTCATTCAAGCCATGAGTCATTTTTGGATAGTTTTTGAGCACTTTAGCACTCGGGCGTCCGTACAAATTGGCAAAATCCTTGATGTGTGGTTTGAAAACCAGTGTACATTTGGTTGTCTTGTTTTCTTTGTCCGTTTCAAAATTTTCCGAGACAAACTCGAGATTGATTTTTCTTTCTTTTTCTTTTTGTGTGTTTTGCATAGTCTTATATAATTTTTTTGCTGTTATTCTTTTTCGGTTTCAGTGTGTTTTGTTTCCAAACGCGCCTTGAAATCCTCAAGGATTGGAGTAAAGTCCTCTGTCAAATCGAGGCTCCAATGTCCAGGTGTATTATCATCGAAGTTCGGTATGGAAACATTGACATAATACGGCATGTCTTCTCCACAAGCCACTTCTGTTGATAACGTTATCCTTTGGTAGTGTTCACTATCGTCGTTCGTATCTGGGTTTTGAATGTAAGTTACCTTAACTTCTTCAATTCCTATTTCCATGTCTTTAGGATATGGTGTGCTAACTATTTTTTGCGCGTTTGCCATAGTGCTATATAAGTTTGTTTTGTTTTTCCATATTTTCAATGTATTCCAAAGGCGAGAATCCGGGTGGGAGTGTCACGATGTTGGTGAAACCGTTTTCTCCTGTTATCAGAGATTCGGACTCCTTGATTGCACCTTTGTGTTTTGAACCGTAGTTGCCTTCGAGTTTCTTTGTCGCAGGATTTAAATCTCCCCATTCAACGCGTTCTCCGTTGTCTATTGGCTCCACGAAGTATTTTTTGCCTGTTTTTAGCGACGTCACGATAAAACGCCCCGTGTCCTCAGAGTTAACAAGAAAGTCTTTCTGGTTCATTTTTGCTATTTTTGATGCTACCAATATAAGAAACAAATTCTAATTTGCCAAACAATTATTGAGAAAATTCATTCCAAATCATTCCACTTGTCTTCAGGGTACCTTTTGTGTAACTCATCCAGCCACCATTTTGTTTTGACTTTGCATTTTGGTAGAAATTGTCCTGGAAGCCTTGTTGTTCGTGTAATAACCACACCTTCTTTGATGTTAGGAAATAGTGCGTTTGGTTGTGTCCAATCGTTGCTTTCTATACCTTTGATGAACTTGTTCGTTAGTTTTCCTTTGTATATAAGTTCTGGGCAGTCCAACTCTTCAACACCATGGAAAAGTTTCAGATATTCTTTTGGTTCTATAAGTCCTTTTTTCTTCTCCCAAACGTCGATTAATGACAAATGCATTTCGTCGCTTGGCTCGTGTACTCCAGCAAAACTGTGTTCACCCCACCACTCGAAATAAAATGTTATTTCATCGACTCCAACGAATTCCCCGTGTTTCTTCTTATTGGTGTTTGCAATTTCGGATAGTACCATAGGGATATCGGATTTTTTGAAAAAAGCAACTGCTGCCCCTAGCACCTCAGAATGTTCGTCGATAACCATTCGTCTTGAGCCAAAGGATTGGAAGTCGTTTTTCTTTGGAAGATACTTAACGCAAAGGTTTTGCCCGTCCAATTTGTTGAACGCGAACACATCCTCGCCAAGCAAGCTCTTGTCGTCTTTAAAACGCGGGATGGACATGTAGTGTTTCATCGCGTCAGATTTCGTTAGACATAACGATTTGTGCGCCACATTCTTTACAAGCAGCATCTAAATCGAACGACGTATCGATGCATGGACACAAATCCTTGATAATAAAAACGTTTCTGATTTGTTTTGGTTTCACATTCATGAGACTTTTGACTGTGTTGATGACGCAATAGTCTCCAGCTACGCCACAAACATAAACGTCGATTTCTTTTTCGCCTCCGAAATTGGTGTGCAACCATTTAGCCAATTTGGCACAGTTCTCCTCACTCTCAAACGCTCCGTATTCCTCGACGTTTGGGTTGGTTCCCTTGTGGAGAAATGTTGTAGGTTTGTTTCTTACAGGAAGAAGAAGAAAATACGGTATCGAAGCGCCTCGGCTATAATTTACGCAATGTATGCTCCACTGTCCACCATTTTCTTCAAAAGAACAATGTTCTACTGGATGCCAATCCACAGTAAACACAACTCCGTCCATTCCCGAAATAAATTCTGAAATTGATAAGATGGCATCTTCTCCGCCAGGTACATACAATGTGCCGTTTTTGTTGATAAAGTCGTATTGACAGTCAACTACAATTGCTAATTTCTTTGTCATAGTACTATATCAAAATTTGTTTTCTTCAATCATTATTTGTTTTCATTTTGTTTGTTCCACCACGACACCAAATTTGGATTGTCGTGGACGTTTCCAATAATATCTAAATTTGTGTCATAATCGTACCCACTTCCTCTATTGCGGTGTCCGAGCCGGCTGTCGTATTTTTCGTACACCAAAACGAAACCACATTCTTGAGGGAGCCATGCCACATACGCCGTTTGTCCGTTTTCGTCAACAACAATGTCGCCTTCGTAGATTTCTGAACCGTTTTTGTCAGTGTAGCCAGTGTACTGTCCAACGGTTTCTGGTTTAACCCATGTCGGACGATCACTATCTTGGCGTAAATGATTACCATCTTGAACAATATCTTCAGCATTAACTTCCACGACATGGATAGAATCTTTTCCCGTTACAATGAGCGAGCCATAGCGCCACTCATCTGTATCGGACGTTTTTCCTCTAAACTTGATATATCTCATTTGCTATTTCCATTTTGATGTTATCAATATACGAAAAACAATCCGCACACACAAATCTAAAACGGCTCGTATTTGAAATTTTTTATCAGCATTTGGCTTGAAAGATTAACTTTTTTGTATTCAGGGTTATCGCACCAAACATTAAAAATAACATTCATTTTAAAGCCTTTTTCTGGATTTTTAATATTATCTGTCAATTGCTTACAGACATTTCCTTTAACCGTTCTTGTTACTTTTCCGTTTACATAAAAGACAATTTTGTCTGGGAACCATTCACATTTATATTCAATGAAATGTTGTGACGGGTTTTCAAATTGTTTAAAAATTGTAACATTTTTTGAACCTAAATGATTATGCGTCAGATTTTCATCTCTATAATGTACATTATTTGTTGTTCTCCAAGATGGGTTTATCCAAGGAAATCTTGTATCTGTCATTCTAAAGTAGCAACTTTTGTCACCACTTTCACTTTCGTTAATATCTATTTCCGGTGGCCAATTGCCAGAACCACTCATCCAAAAAGACGCCCATAAATTCATACCTGTGGGCATTTTCATTTCACAGGAAAAAGACCCATAGCCAAAATCTTCCAAAGAACGCATTGTCGCCGCCTCATATGTTGAATGATATATTTTTCCGTTCCAATGCTTGATTTCTTTCGGGTTTTCGCGAATTGCTAAAGATAAAACCCCGTTTTCGGTTTCTGTGATGACATCGGAACTATACCAATACCATGGGTGTGAAGATTGAATAATTCGCCCACCTTCCATTTCGTTAGTCCATGTATAACCACACCAATCAAATGTTTTCATGTTTATCCTCCAAATATGTTCAATCGAAAAGTCCTGTTTCAATCCACTCCTTTGAAAAAACGACGTTTTCTGGAATAGGCGCAGCATTGAGAAACGTCTCTATCATTTCCAAGCCGCTGTAGCCGTTTAGCGTCTTTTCGTTAGGTTTGTTTCTGTACGCAACGCAAAACAACTTGTTCGGCATTGAACGAGCCGTTTCGTAGAGCTTGCGGATTGAGTTGGTTATATCCTCTGGAGAAATACTCCGATAACCATAGTTTTCCTTAACTCTCAAGTCTTTTGTCGGCAAAGCATATGAATTACCTGTCAGTCCCTCTCCAACGCCGTATTGCGCCCCAAAAACGTCGTGCGCCACTTTAGCGGAACCGGCACCATGCCTTCCTTCCGGATTACCAATAAACGGTTGAGAAAGCCACGGAGTATTCATCTCCGTGGATGAATCAACCTTGATTTTGAATGTATTTCTTTATTGTCTCTTCACTCATCTCTCCTACCGTGGAACAAAAGTATCCGTTGCTCCACAACGCCCTCTTCTTCCTGTAGAATCGCGACAGGTGTTCTCCATGGCTGTCCCACATTCGTCGTGTCGACACCTGCTTCAACCGACGCACAATTTGCAACACCGTGAACGTCGGACACGACTTCACAAACAAATGCACGTGATTTCTGTCGATACCAATCTCGAGAATGCGGAAGTTGCTACGAGACGCAATGTCGTCGAAGCACTGCGTAAGCGAATCCTC
>Ga0310691_10005761_pt1 | contig 13428 bp, 13 predicted proteins | sample 176DNAGHGlowgp2_FD_203887 | JGI IMG/M metagenome (GOLD analysis project Ga0310691, IMG submission 203887) | Sheep rumen microbial communities from Palmerston North, Manawatu-Wanganui, New Zealand - 1766 DNA GHGlow gp2 (v2) (version 2) | ecosystem: Host-associated > Mammals > Digestive system >... | reverse complement strand
GTTTCCTTGATTTCTCCGGTTTCGTTGTCCTTGAGGCAAGGAACAATCTCGTCCAGCCAAATTCCGACACCACCGATTTTTGCATCGCTATACATCTTTTACTCCTTTCCCCGCAGACATGCAAAAACAACGGGGCATTCTAGTTTTCAATTGCTCTTTTGAGCAGCATAAATATAGTCTTTCCAAAGGTGGATGTCAAGAGTTTTTTGAAAAAAAATTGACTATCACCCCTTCTAGCGGGAGCTAAGACGCCTCACCCGCAACACCTAGGCTTCTTTTTATTCCAGGTTAGAATGTTTATCCTCACAAAAAAGAATAAATTTTATATATATATTTAGCAAATCTCAAAACAACACTTATTTCAAAACAAGAGCATATTTTTTTGGATTTTTTATGTCTTTCTTTAGCCGCTTATTCAGAAACAAACATTCTGCCCCCAGCAAGAATGAATCTCCTTTTGAGCAGACGAGAAATCCAAAAATAACGAAAATTTTAGATTTAAATGACTTTGTTCAGCAGTTGCTGTCATCTGATTCCTATATCGCGAAATCCGATTATCTAAAGAAATTAGATTCATCAAAAGAAACTATACAATATTTTCAGCAGTTGAAAAAAGACAACTTGTTTTTTGATTTTTGCAAGAAAAACTCTATTTCTAGTGTAGAATTACTTTCTGTCATCCAAAAGTGTTCTGATATAAACAACCTCGTTTCCGTTCACAATGAAAACTATATCGCCAAAAAATTAAAAATAGAAAAAAAATATCTTGACACGATTTTGCATAGTATTGACCCGAATATTATGCTTGACGACGACCAGCGTCGAGTCGTTCTTACCGACGAAGATTATTGTCTTGTAATTGCGGGCGCCGGTGCCGGCAAAACGACAACAGTAGCTGCCAAAGTAAAATATCTTGTAGAAAAGAAGAACGTTGACCCACGCAAAATTCTTGTGGTTTCATTTACAAATAAAGCTGTTGGTGAATTACAAGAAAAAATCAACAAGCAATTACAAATCAATTGTCCTATTACAACATTCCATTCGACAGGGAATGCCATTCTTCATAAGGATAATACGGATAAACTGAACATTGTTCAAAATGATAAATTGTATTTCGTCTTAGAAGACTATTTTCGCGACACCGTCTTACAAAATCAAAAACTTGTAGATGATTTGGTAAAATTCTTTGCAACTTATTTTGATGCCCCAATTGAAATAAAAGATAAAAACGACCTGTATGCAAAATTATCAAATTCAAATTTTACCACAATGAAGGGCGAACTAGGGGAAGTTGACCGCAAAATTGAAGTAAGAAATTCAAGAACAAAAAAATACGAAACCATTCAAAATGAAATATTACGTTCTCAAGAAGAAGTTCAGATAGCTAATTTTCTTTATTTAAACAATATCGACTATGAATATGAACCTTGCTATAAATTCAATATAGAAGGAGCCAAAAAACCTTATACACCTGATTTCATAATTCGTCAAAATGGAAAAGAAGCATATATCGAACATTTCGGGGTGACAGAAGACGGATATAGCAACAGATATTCCGAAGAAGAACTAAAAAAATACAAAAAAGCAATACATGATAAAGTCGCAATTCACCGTCAACACGGAACCACGCTTATATGCACTTGCTCTCAGTACAAAGATGGCAGAGAAATTCTTGCGCATCTAAAAGAAAAATTAGAATCTTCAGGATTTGTTCTAAAACCTCGCGACAACATAGATGTAATGAAAAGAATTTCTAATCAAGATTCTAGTAGGTATGTTAGGAAACTCATCAATCTTATTGACCGGTTTATTTCAAACTTCAAAACAAATGGTTATCCGGTAGAGCAATTTGACGAATGGTCCGCTCGAACAAATAATGTGCGGAACAAGCTTTTCTTAGGGATTTGCAAAGAGTGTTTTCTTGAATACGAACGTTATCTTCATAAGAATAACGCCATTGACTTTTCAGATATGATAAACAAGTCCGCTAAACTTCTCAAAGAATCAAAAGCCGTTAGCGAACAAATTGATTTTGAGTATATAATTGTTGATGAATATCAGGACATTTCTCGTCAGCGTTTCGATTTGGTAGGATCTTTACATGACGCCACGAACGCAAAGATCATCGCCGTCGGAGATGATTGGCAGTCAATTTACGCATTCAGTGGTTCTGACATCACATTGTTTACAAAATTTTCAGACATCATGGGCTATGCGGAGCTCCTAAAAATAACAAAGACATATCGTAATTCGCAAGAAGTAATAGACATTGCCGGTAATTTCATTCAAAAAAACACAGCTCAAATTAAAAAGACCTTAAAATCACCCAAAACGATAAAAGACCCCGTTATCATTTATACTTACGATTCAAAACAAAAAAAACTTGGCGGAAATTCTAACTACAACCTTGCAAAATCAATCGAAACAGCCATAGACAAAATTCTAGAATTCAATAAAGCAGAAGGAAAAGACAGCAAGAAGCAAGAAATTCTTTTGCTGGGTCGATTTGGCTTTGACGGGAAAAACTTAGAACGTTCAAGTCTTTTTGAATATAGAGACTACGGAAACAAAATAATATGTCTTAAGCATCCAGAATTAAAAATCACATTCATGACGGCTCACGCATCAAAGGGTTTGGGGTACGACAATGTAATCGTCATAAATGGGAAAAATGAAACTTATGGTTTTCCATCAAAAATTGAGAATGACCCCGTGTTAAATTATGTGGTAAAAAGGGATGATTCCTTTGAGGCTGCAGAAGAACGTCGGCTTTTTTACGTTGCAATGACACGAACAAAAAACCGCGTATTTTTCATCGCTCCCGAAGAAAATCCATCAGAATTTCTCTTGGAAATAAAGCACGATTACAAAAATGTTGTTTTAAAAGGAGACTGGAATGAAGAATTGAAAAGGGGGCTTTCATTTAAAAAATTCTGTCCAATATGCGGATATCCACTTCAACATAAAGTCAAGGCTGCATACGGATTAAATTTGTGGATTTGCATGAACGATCCTGAAATTTGTGATTTCATGACAAATAAAATCGAAGCAGGAAAACTTTCAATTCAAAAATGCGACAAATGCAATGGATATTTGATTGCTCGTCAGCAAAAAGACGGCAGATATTTCTTGGGTTGCACAAATTATAATCCAAACGGTAAAGGTTGTGGGAACCATATTTGGAGTGAAGATTATTACCGAATGAACGGCCTTACTCCAGAACATGCGGTAAAAAAAGAACCGCCTAAGGGATATGAATGTTCTAAGAAATGAAATCCTTTTTAATTCTCAACAAATATTCCAAATAATTTCTTATACATTTTACTGCGTTAGGGATAGTGACCCCTTGGGGACAAGACTCGCGTAGCGAGGCTTGGTTGCAAGAGCCGCGCGGGCGTACCGAAGGTGCGCACGGGAGGCCTTGCAATATAGCCCGACCGCACATATATGTGCGGGAACGCCAACAAAAAAAGTATCGCTCCGCGCGCCACCCGCACCGTGCCGTTCGTTTCCAAGTCCATCGGCGTCCCGCTCGCCAGCTACGCCAGCCGCTGCATGCTCGGCGAGACACTTGAACAAATCGGCTTCACCGAAGAAGTCCACGTGCCCTGTGAGCCATAAGCGACTCGTATTAACGAGTCGTGTTGGCGAGAGTGAGGCGTAAGCCGAACGGTCATTATCCCTGAGCGTCAAGGAAGCCGTGTTTCCGTTCGTCAAGTTCCCGGGCGTGGACATCACGCTTTCTCCGGAAATGAAGTCTACCGGCGAAGTCATGAGCCTCGATCGCGACCGCGGCCTTGCCTACCTCAAGAGCCAGCTCGCTGCAGGCAACAAGGTGCCGAGCGAAGGCAACATTTTCGTCTCGCTCAAGGACGAAGACAAGCAGAAGGCCGTCCCGCTCATTCGCCAGCTCGTGAACCTCGGTTACGAACTGTACGCCACCCGCGGCACCTCTACGATGCTTTACAACGAAGGCATCAAGACCCGCGCCGTGTTCCGCATCTCCCGTGGCCGCCCGAACCTGTTGGACCTCATTCACGACAAGGAAGTGCAGTGGATCGTGAACACCACCGAAAACGGCGCCGAAGCTATGGTGGACGAAATCCAGATGCGCTCCAAAGCAGTCGTGTCCGGCATCCCCATCACCACGACGATCGCCGCCCTCACCTCCACCGTCGAAGGCTTGGAAGACCGGCTGGCCTTTAATTCAGGATGTTACAAGACCCCAAAGGCCAGCCTCTCGCACGGCAACTCAGCCAAGGCTTCTTTGCCTTCGCTCACAGGGGACAAGCACGACTTCGGAAGATTCGAAGTGTGCAGTTTGCAAGAGTACCACAGACACGTGAAGAAGTAAGATGAATGTGGCGGGGCGATGCCCCGTGACTTAAGTGTCATTCCGGCCTCCGAGCCGGAATCACCATTTAAAGCCGCTAAAACAGGTGTCCCAAACGGGGCACCTTTTTTTGCATTTTCATATTATATCATCATTCTTCATCATCTTCACTAAGATCAATTTCTTCAGCACTCTGTTCCCCAAAATTAGATTCTTCTACGTCAACAATATGCGGCGAGGAAGTTTCAAATACGGACAAATCACCAGCATCAAACCAATCCGAGTTTTTTTCTGATTTCGATGCAGACTCATCCGTATACCATGTCGGATATAGACCTTCTTCTTCCAAAGTCGACCCTATAAACATTCCACTTTTACTAGCCGAATCAGGAACTTTCCACTGGTTAAGACTTTCGCAAATCATCTCGCAATCATTGAATGTACAATTTCGAAACATCGAATTCATGTTTTTCACATTAGATACATCCCAACCATCAAAGCCATAAAGAAAATCTGACTGTGAATTCAAAAACATACTATACATATCCGTCACATTGGAAACATCCCATTGGCTTATGTCATCATTGAAGAACGACTCTTCAAACATTTCCCGCATCGTTTTCACACTTGACACATCCCATTCGCTTATATCACCATCAAATTTTGACTGACCAAACATTTCACTCATGTCCGTCACATTCGACACATCCCACTCCCCTATGTATCCATTAAATTCGGAACCATGGAACATTGCCGACATATTTTTCACATTAGAGACATCCCATAGACTTATGTCTCCATTGAAATTATACCGCTGATGATCTTGTCCCCAAGAAAACAAACTACTCATGTCTTTAACATGACTTACATCAATAAAATTCAAATCACACTCAAGTCCATCTTTTGCAATAGCTTCATCAATAAGTTTTTTCAAGTGTTCTTTGTCTTTGGCGACAACAGTACAATCCGTAGAAGGATCGTCCTCAACAGAATCCTCAATTTCTTGAGAAGAGCCACACTCAAAGCAGAATTTTGCATTAAGAGGCAATTTAGCTCCACATTGAGGACATTTTTTTTCCTGAAGAACTGGTGCTCCACATTCCATGCAGAACTTTGCGCCATCATTAAGTTCTGCACCACATTTAGAACAGTTTATCATAAATCAACCTCGATTTCTCATTTTATCAAGCAGCCCTGTCACATTTAGTACAGCACCTAGTATGGTCGAGACAACAAAGCACCCCAACAACGGAGCAAGGAACATATCCTTAGCAAACCAACATATTGCACTTATAATTAAACCAAACACAAAAGTAAACGCCAAACCAAACACTAATCCATAAAAAAGATGAGTCGTAACAGCATTGAAAACAATGGACAAAACCAGCGCAGCCACTCCAACTATAGCGGCGGCAACCATATTACCATCTTTGAAATAAGCTAGCAAAAGAACAGCAACCAAAAGGAAAACGCCCACACAACCTCCTGTTAATCTTTTCTCATTTTTCTTTAATTTTTCCTCAGCCTCCATTTCTTCGTTTCTTTTTCTAATTCGCTCTTCAAATTCTTTTCGCTCGGCATCACGTTGTGCCTGTTCTTCCGCATCTTTATCCGCTTTTTCCTTAGCCGCCTTGAGCCTATCATATTCAGCCTTTAACTTATGGCTCGTTTCCCACCTATCAGGTTCGTGTTCTTTACTATACTTGAAACAGGTTGGGCACACATACATCAAATTACGTTTTATAGCATCATATTGTCGAGCAGAAACTTCTCCTGCATAAGGTGTATTATCTCCAAACACAAATTCCTTATATTCTATTTCATCTTTTCTTTTTGTAAAACTTTCATCCTTTGTATAAAGGACTTTTCGTTTTTCCATTACATATTTTTTATGACAAATTTGACATTCTTTGACTTTTTTAGCACATTCTTCACATATTTTAACGCCATTAAAACTTTTTAATTTATCATTTCTAGTTTCTTTTCCGCAATTCGAACACGGATACCATGGCGAAGTCGCATCAAGCAATTTCTGAAAACGATATTCGTCACATTCTTTTTTATTTTCAAGGTCGTAATAGCATTCATAACAAATATCTCCACGTAACCCATTTCTTCCACCATATCTGTCTTCAAAGTCAAGCCAACGACGACAAACTCTACATTGAAAATCCATTTTTCATCTCCATTAAAAATTAAATGTTGCTTTTATAATGTCATACAATTGTCTTGCTGATTTTTCATCTAGAACATAAACTTGGCTCGGTTTAGGTTGAGTTTGACGAGCCGCAGAACCATCAGAACCAATTCTGATAGCCGTAGCACCACTATAGACTCCAACAGTCACTTCCAACGGGATGGTTGTATCCTGATTATCAATTGTTCCACAACTTGAATTAACCTGACTTATTAATGCCATAACGATTCCTTATTGGGGAGTTTATGTTTTTAATTTAAGCTACATTCAATACCATATTCGACGACACTAGCGCCATCAAGATTATCATCACTTTTATGGTCGACAACTCCTTCTGGGTATTCCCAATATTCAATTGTGCCGGTGATATGCTCGCCACAAATTGGGCATTCAACATCCACCACCGCCTCGTAAATTTTTTCATCACCCATTCCACGATCAGAATTGCTATCGACATGTTCATACTCAACATCGACAACAAATTCGTGATCGCATTTTTCGCATTTGATTTTTATCTGAGACATACAACCTCTCTAAAATTGAATTTTTGAAAAACAAACGTCTAAAAGGCGGTTTCCAACTCGGAAATCGCCTCTGACAAAATCATTTTGTAAACTATATTTTACATGGGGGGGGGTAATGAATCAGACGGAGCCATTTTTAAGCCCATTTCGCACTTTTTTCTTATACCCATCAAATTCATACAAAAAAAATATACATAAAAATTTGCAAACAACGCACCTGTTCTTAAATTTTTCTTAGAATTTTGAGTGTTACCAACCACTTTTGAGCAGAAGCACCCCAAAAATGTATCTTTATACAAGAAAAGGGCAATATATGACCACCTACATAAAACCGATACCGACGCTGACCGGTCGCATAGCGGAGCGGTTTGGATGATTGCTCAGGATAACAAGACCAAACATCGTGGTTCCATCGATTTTACGAAGCAGATTGAGATTGCCCGTGACATACTTCGCAAGGCCAGCCTTTCGGAGTAGTTCTTCCGAGTTGCATTTATAGCCTTATTTTTATATATTAAGGAAAGAGGTTTCCTATGACTGCAATGGCTGCCGAATTTTCTGAAATCATCGAAACGCTTACCGAGGAAGATTTGCGTTCGGCCTTGGATTATGTCCGTTTTCTCTCGGCTTCACGCAAAAAAGCGGCAAAAGCGACCATGAAACAGATTCAGGGAATTTTCGCCGACGACAAGGGCTGGAAGAACGAGCAAGAGATGCTTGCTGACATGGCCAACTTCAGACGGACCCGAACCGCTTGATGAAAATCCTGCTTGACACAAATGTTCTGATATCCGCATTTGTCTTTGGAGGCAAAGCGGGTCAACTTCTTGAAAAGCTGTTTGACTCAGATTTCGAGCTTCTGGTTTCGGATTATGTCGACAAGGAATTTCACGACAAATTGAATGAAAAATGGCCCAACAAGGTTTCAAAGGTTTACGCTTTGTATCGAACGTTGCCATTTTCATTCTGTTCAAGCTCCGATACAATAGGTGCGCTTCTGCGAGATCCCAAAGACAACCCCGTGTTAAGCGACGCTATGGCGCACAATGTCGATGTAATACTTACGGGTGACCGGGATTTTCTCGAAGCAAATCTAGATTACCCCCAAATTTTTTCACCCGCAATGATGCTTGAATACCTAGACAGCATCGGAATTTAACAGGAAGCCGTATTCCGCATCTCCCGTGGCCGCCCGAACCTGCTCGACCTCATCCACGACAAGGAAGTGCAGTGGATCGTGAACACCACCGAGAACAGCGCCGAAGCCATGGTCGACGAATGTCAACGCAGCGAGGAAAGTGAGAATATGCAAGCATATTCTCATTTGACGAGCAAGGAGACTGTACGCAAAGCGTACAAATCCAGATGCGCTCCAAGGCTGTTGTCTCGGGCATTCCTATCACCACGACCATCGCTGCCCTCACCTCCACCGTCGAAGGCCTGGAAGACCGGCTGGCCTTTAATTCAGGATGTTACAAGACCCCAAAGGCCAGCCTCTCGCACGGCAACTCAGCCAAGGCTTCCTTGCCTTCGCTCACAAGGGACAAGCACGACTTCGGAAGATTTGAGGTTTGTAGTTTACAGGAGTACCACAGGCACGTGAAGAAATAAGCAATCTCTAGCCTTATTATTATAAAAGGACGCTTTTATAAGCGTCCTTTTGCATTCATTCAACCGAGGAATTCTCAGAGAAAGTAAACGGTATTGTCACAGTCGTGCTACCCGAATCAACCTTCTTAAACTTCCAACGGCTTACAGCTTCCTTTACTTCTTTATTAAAATCTTTTTTCCCTGTCGTTGAAGACTTTATAGATATATCAGATATTGATCCATCTTCTATGATAGTAAACTTCAAGGTAACGGTTCCTTCTAAGCCTGGGTGTTTTTTTATGAATTTATTGTAGATATGACGTAATCCAGGACTTCTCTGACGCACCGTTTTTAAAACATCTGCAGCCGAAAGTTCACCTCTAACTTCAATATCATCTTCTGTCAGTTTTTTGATAAACTTTGGTTCTGTAGCAGGAACAAGTCCAGATGATCGACCCGCAAGGCCAAATGCGAGGACATCCTTACTACTCTCTTCTAAGAATTTGAGTGCTTCACTCACTTTATCAATATTTTGGGTAACTCCAGCATTCTTTATAAGGTCATAATCCGCATACCAATTTAAATTCCAGTCCTTTTTAGCATGAGCCATCGCCTTTATTTTATAAAAGAGCACCTTCATTGTATCCCGCCGTGTTGGCACATTATCCTTGACACAACGAACACTGAGTCCGTTGTTCATATAGGTGTCGTAACCACCCGCAAAAGACGCATGAACTCCAAAATAGTAGGACTTATCATTATCACGAGATAGTGCAGTACTCCAAAATTTGGCTTCAGAACTCACATTTTCGAAACCACCAAAGCCGCCATGGGAACCCGCAGGAATAGCGGAAAAACCGGTAGTGTTGGTAGCATTTTCCCACTCATCTCCAGTCGCCTGAAAGGCGAAAGCAGCGTCATCATCTAGGTGAAAAGCGAGTTCCTCTATGTTTTTCGGATTTTCCAAATAGGCTAGCAAATTTTTAAATTCATATCCGGAGGGCAAGTGCCAGTTCTCTGGGCAAATTCCACGGATAGGGTCTGTCGCCTTGCAATCTCTACTATGTCCATATCCGCAGTTCTCGCCTTGTGAAGAATACAGGCCAGCACTATCCATTGCCGCTGCCCATGTGTAATAGCGTCCCAAAACTTTGCACTTGTCCTCATTGCAGTAATTTCCGTATGGTTCCCCTTTAACCTTGTATTTAAAGTTTAAATTTTCAGCCATCCATACCTGATCGCCAATTTTCACAGTCTTGTACTTTTTACCATCACGGGAGTCTACCATCTCCCCCATTTGCGGATTTATATTTTTCCTCTTCAATTTTTTATACAGTTTACCATCAGTACGGCGGTCAAGTTCTGATCTATCCATTGCATTCAATTTCAACAACTCTTTTTTTGATATTTGGGCAGGTGCATACAGGCCACAAATTTCTTTTGAAGCATTAGGAACGTAACCATCAACTGCAGCAAGCTTTCCACCTAATCCGCATTCCAGTATATATTCTTTACCATAGTTGTCATCACAATTATATATTCTATAAGGATAAAAATAACCAAAGCCAAGTTTAGTCTCAACCTTGTTACTGAGACACATTGCTTCTCTACTATAGCACGAAATGCTTAGAGTTGCAATCGTTACAAGAATGACTAGAAATTTCATAACCCCTCCTTTGGGATTGATTGTATTAATTTAAACGAACAAAGAACTTATTATTCTTCCAAAATCTTTAGAACACCGACATTTCTCTTTTCAATAGGATTCAATTGATCATTTATGTCAGAATATTTTGGAGCATACCAAGCAAACTGACCAAAATAATTCTTCAGATCTTCGCTCTTAAAGATATAGCCATGCTTTGCAAAAATTGCATTTCTGAGAATACGCTTTTCATCTTTAGAATAACTCTTCAAATCTTCGTATGACAGTTCAACCGTACTCAATTTTTCAAGCATTTGTGGAGAAAGAAGTTCATCAGATTCATCCTCGCCGGCTCCGTTGTCATGATATATTTCTTCGTCTTCTTGCGAATCTTCTACATCTACCGAATCTTCATTTTGTTCTATATCATCATCTTCCGTTTTGCATTTGTAACTTCCTAAGCTGGAATAGTCGTATTGATGGTAAGTAGCCCATAATCCCCAATCACATTTATCCTTATCTTTGCTACAATTGACCTCCTTGTAACATCTTGAGCGTCCATCCCAGAATGTCCATACACCAACACCCCTGTATGTAAACTTTCCCCATCGTCCTTTTTTTAGCAATTTACCACGACTTTCCGAATATTCAAACCATTCGCCTGTCGGATCGCCATTGTCCTCCCGATAAGCTTCTAATATTACCTTGCCATCGCGAGCAAACTTTTTTTCAGACAAAGGCAAATCACTCTTCTTTGTATATACGGCTTCCAAATACAGAGAACCCTTGCTATCCCATTTGCCTCCTTTATCCCTCCACACTCTTGTCACACCATCCCTTTTGGACGTAAAAAAACCTGCGTCATCAGGAGTGTCCGACAAGGCATAATTGATTTCAATCATCCAGTCGGTATCATATAAACTTTTGTCAGAATCAGTTTTTCCAAATTTTTTCACAGTCTTCAAAAATGTTCCATACGGATCACCATATTGGGGCTTTGTCAAGTCATGAGCGTCAATAACTTCTTTACACTTTTCAGACTTTCCGCCATATTCACAGAAATACTCGTAAATCGTCAAATTGTCTCTGCATGAGGTTCTTCGATTATAGCCGTCATGAAGGGAAAGACCCTCCTTTTTGCATCCGTATTTATTTTCGCCACTACATGCCGTAATGGGGAAAGCTGCGGCTATTGCTAGAACTGCAATTAACAAGAATCTTTTGTTCATTTGGATTCCTTTGAATTTAAGCTCGATGTTTTCATGCGCAAACGCAAAATTTCTTTATCCGTTTTTCGAAGCAACTTTTTTCCATGTTCGGCAACATTTTTTGCCTTACTATACTTCTCATCCCAATCGGCTTCTTCGCCTACATCGAATTTTGCCATTTCATGAAGAACTGCGTTTCGATTTTTTCGCCAGGAATCAATCTCCGAATGAAGGTCTTTTGAAAACTCAGGGTCTTTAGACAACGGCCTCAACAAATCGCCTAAGTTCTTTTTGATTCCGCAAAGTTTTTTATAGTAAGCGTAGGATTCCAGCCTATCGGCTATAAAACTTTCTTCTAAAGTAACCGCTTCAAGATAGAAGCCCTGCTCAATACTTGAATCTATCCATTGAAGTAATTTTGCATACAAATTATGCCTAAGTTTTCCGTTGGAAGTCCCTTTCTTGCTTTTTTCTTCAGCAAGGGGTCTTTTCTTTTCCGCCATTGACGGCTTTTGATTGATTAATTTGGGCATCTGTGTCCAATCCTTACAATTTTTTTATCAAACGTAAAAAAAAACTTACATTGTCAAGTAAAATTTCAGGAAACAATCTGTTGCCGAATTTGCGCTCATTTCAGATTTATTCATAATTGATCATCTGTAATGAAACAGTGTTGACTTCTTTCCCCCAAAAATGTATATTGCGTTTGGAAGTTAAACCAATCAAGGAGGTCCATATGGCTCTAGCCATTGCATCTGTTCCTGTTCTGACCGGCGAAGCGTCGGACAGGTTTGATCTCTTGATGGAAGAAAGCGAAAAACGCCGCGGCTCTGTCGATTTTTCAAAGGAAATCGATCAGGCTCGCGATATCCTTTCCAAGGCCGATTTTAGAGAATTCGCATAATGAATTTTCTGCAGCAGAAATGCCGTTTCGGCTTCTTTTCTCAAAGCCGTACCCAACATAGCAAGTCATTCAAATGTGGCGACAAGGACTTGGACGATTTCTTTACAGAAGACGCATTCTTACAAAGCGAAGAACTGCTCTGCAAGAACTATTGTTTTTCCCTCATCGATGACCCGACACAACTTGTAGCCGTTTTCACGCTTTCGAACGACAGTATCAAGAAAATTCCCGGCTCTCGCAAGAAGAAGGTCGAGAAGAACATCCCCCGCGAAAAGATATACAGCAGTTATCCGGCAGTCATGATAGGTCGTCTCGGAATTAGCCAAGATTTCCAAAGTAAGCACCTGGGAAGCGAAGTTCTGAGTTTTATAAAGGCATGGTTCGTCGATCCGCTTAACAAGACCGGTTGCCGATTCTTGCTAGTAGATTCCTACAACAAGGACCGAAACTTGAAGTTTTATCAAAATAACGAGTTCAAATTCCTGTTCAGCACCGAAGAACAGGAACGCGAATTCCGTGGTCTCGGTCCTGACAAGCCATTGAACAGCCGTCTGATGTATTTCGATTTGATTGAATTGAAAAAGAAGCAGACAAACAATCCCGAATAAGCATTCCGCGTTAGGGATAGTGACCCCTTGGGGACAAGACCCGCGTAGCGAGGCTTGGTTGCAAGAGCCGCGCGGGTGTGCCGTAGGTGCGCACGGGAGGCCTTGCAATATAGCCCGACCGCACATATATGTGCGGGAACGTCCATAAGCAACTGCATCGTCCGCGCCTCGCGCACCGTTCCGTTCGTTTCCAAGTCCATCGGCGTTCCGCTCGCCAGCTACGCAAGCCGCTGCATGCTGGGCGAAACCCTCGAACAAATCGGCTTTACCGAAGAAGTCCACGTGCCTTACGTGAGCGTCAAGGAAGCCGTGTTTCCGTTCGTCAAGTTCCCGGGCGTGGACATCACGCTTTCTCCGGAAATGAAGTCTACCGGCGAAGTCATGAGCCTCGATCGCGACCGCGGCCTTGCCTACCTCAA
>Ga0310691_10005760_pt1 | contig 13430 bp, 13 predicted proteins | sample 176DNAGHGlowgp2_FD_203887 | JGI IMG/M metagenome (GOLD analysis project Ga0310691, IMG submission 203887) | Sheep rumen microbial communities from Palmerston North, Manawatu-Wanganui, New Zealand - 1766 DNA GHGlow gp2 (v2) (version 2) | ecosystem: Host-associated > Mammals > Digestive system >... | reverse complement strand
GGAGCATATCGACAAGATCATCCAAATCGACCAGGCCCCCATCGGGCGCACGCCACGCTCCAACCCCGCCACATATACTAAGGTGTTCGACGACATCCGCAAGCTGTATGGCGAGCTGCCCGAGTCGAAGATACGCAACTACAAGGCGGGACGATTCTCGTTCAACGTCAAGGGCGGGCGCTGCGAGGCCTGCAAGGGCGCGGGCGTGCGCGTCATCGAGATGAACTTCCTTCCCGACGTGACGGTGCTCTGCGAGGAATGCCAAGGCAAGCGCTACAACCGCGAGACCCTCGAGGTGCGATACAAAGGCAAGTCGATCAACGACGTGCTCAACATGACCATCAACGAGGCGGTGGAGTTCTTCGAGAACATCCCAAGCATCATACAGAAAATCAGGACGCTGAAAGACGTTGGATTGGGTTACCTCACCCTCGGGCAGGCCTCCACCACCATCAGCGGCGGCGAGGCGCAGCGCGTGAAGCTGGCCACCGAACTGGCCAAACGCGACACGGGCAAGACGCTCTACGTGCTCGACGAGCCCACCACCGGCCTCCACTTCGAGGACATCAAGGTGCTGATGAGCGTGCTCAACCAGCTCGTCGACAAGGGCAACACCGTCCTCATCATCGAGCACAACATGGACGTCATCAAGATGGCGGACTGGATCATCGACATGGGTCCCGAGGGCGGCGACCGTGGCGGCCGCATCGTCTGCCAAGGCACGCCCGAGGAGATCTGCACTTGCGGGGAAAGCTACACCGCCCGCTACCTCAAGGAAGAACTGTAAGCCGACAGCCTTTTTTAAATTTTTCCCAATTAATGCCTCCGTATTGATTTTTTTATCTATTTTTGTACAATACTTATAAGTAAATTGTATGCCCTAACTATGCCCTTGATGGCAAGCGAAGGCATAGCAAACATAAAAACGAAAGGGACAAAACGATGACAACCTCTAACATAGAAAACGTGACGCTCTCACTGCCTAACACCGACTTGGCGATGCTTCGGCTGCTTTCGCGCAGGATGGGATGGAAACTGAGCGCCACCCCGATGCCATGCCAATATACGGTTGAGGAAGCCGTGCAACGCGCCTTGAAAGCCACCGACGAGGCCGAAAAAGGCGAAGGCTGCCTTACACTTGATGAATTTGAAGCCCTGGTTGAGACATGGTAAAGGTGATAATAACCCCATCGGCGATAGAAGACGCTGAAGCCATCTTCAGTTATTATGAGGCTTCAAACAAAACAAATACAAACAAAAACAAACATGAAAAGAAAAACTTTACTATATTTGCCGACGCCAACCCGCTGAGGCGATACCAGTGAAGTTGCAGACATAAAAACGGAAGGAGAAAACCATGAGTGAAGCGACATTGACAAGCCTGTTGGAATACCTCTACGGTGCGCTCACGCCGAGCAACCAGCGTTGGCTGGCGGCGCATCTGGTGGAGCATGCCGACATACAAGAAGCCGAAGACTTGAAGCCCTACACCATTGAAGAACTGCACGAAAGGATAGCCCAATCGGAGCGCGACTTTGCCGAAGGACGCTATTTTACTGATGAAGAAGTCTTTGCCGACCTCGATGAGTATGAAAAGCAAGAAGAACTTCAATACGACAGAGCCGTATGATGAAAGTAAGATGGAGTGCAGGTGCAAGAGAGAGAATGGATAAGACCGCTGATTTCATACAAGAACAGTATGGTGTGAAGTCGAAAATGCGGTTCAAGAAAGAGGTGAGACGCGTGAACGACCTTTTGAAAGCCAATCCTTATTTAGGTCCTGTGGAGCCTTTGTTAGAAGACCTGACCGCTGAATACCATAGTATCGTGGTGAACAGCCTGAATAAGATGGTTTATCGCATTGCGGACGACACCATCCATATCGCGGATTTCTGGGACACCCGCCGCGAGCCCCAAAAACAAGCCCAACAACTGAAAGACAATGAATCTTTGAATCTTAAATCTTGAAATGCGAAGCATTCAACGAAGTTAAATCCTGAAATAATGAAAAGCCATAAGCTATCAGCCGTCAGTCATCAGCTCAGTTGCCACCAAGCTAAAAGCCAAGCTTGAAATCTTGAAATAATGGAAAGCTATCAGCTATCAGCCGTCAGCCATCAGCTCAGTTGCTACCAAGCTAAAAGCTAACGGCTAAGAGCTAAAAGCCAATCTTTAAATCTTGAAATCTTGAAATCCTGAAATCCTGAAATCTTGAAATCTTTGAATCTTTGAATCTTCAATCCTCCAGCCCAATTGCCACCAAGCCGAAAGTTTTTTTAATTTTTTTTCCAATTAATGCCTCCATATTGTTTTTTTATCTATTTTTGTACAATTTTTATGGTTAAAACCATAGTCCTAACTATGCCCTGACGGCAAGTAGGGTGTGGGAAAAACAAAACGGAAGGAGAAAAAGATGTGCACAGTAAGCATTAACATCAACGAAGCCACCATACGGCAGATCGAGCCGCGACTCACAAGCCGCGAGAGCATCGGTCGTTGGCTCCAGCACCGTGTGGACATGATGCTGGAAGATGACTTACACAGCCGGGCCGAAAACCGGAGGAAGGCGCTTAAGAAGGATATGACGCCAGAACAGCTGTACTCCCTCATCATGGAGGAAATTGACGACATCTATGCAAACGGTTGATTACAAATATATCGTCAAGCCTCGAGCGTCCCGGAAGATTTTCACGTTTTATAGCAACGTGGCGAAAAAGTACCGTCACACCTACGACAAGGAGGATTTGAAACGCGATGTGCAAAACGCTGTGTTCTCGATGTATAAGATTGAGCGCACCCTTCTCAGGCGCCAACCTACGTTGACACGTTGGGCCAACTACCACATGGCCAACACCGACAAGTGGTACTTCGCCTACACCATCGATGACGACACCATAACCATCGTGGATGCCTGCCACGCCCAAAACATGCATGAAAAAGAATCTAAATCATAATCCTCAAATCTTGAAATCTTGAAATCTTGAAATCTTGAAATCTTGAAATCTTTGAATCTTTGAATCTTCAATTCTCCAGCCCAATTGCAACCAAGCCGAAAGTTTTTTTAATTTTTTTCCCCAATTAATGCCTCCATATTGTTTTTTTATCTATTTTTGTGCAATTTATATAGTTAAAACCATGCCCTAACTATGCCCTGACGGCAAGTAGGGTGTGGAAAAACAAAACGAAAGGAGAAAACCATGGCACGACCAATTAAAGAGACCCCTATCCTCTACGGTGAAGACGCTCTGCGCTTCGAGGAACGGATGAAAGAGAAACGGACGCTGTCCGATGAAGAGAAGGCCAAGTTGATGGAAGCCTACTTGATTTGCATGGCCATGTTGGAACGCGGCAAAAACAGAAAACATGCAAAAGCTGCCATTTGAAATCGGTGACGACAATCTCGTCATTGCAAAACTTGACGAGAACGAGACGGTGAAAGCCTTCGACTGCGGTGATGATGACTTGAACGACTTCATCATCAACGAGTGTGTGGCTTACCGCAAGGAGAAGTTTGCCGTGACCTATGTCCTTGAGCCGGAACAAGACACCGCTCACGAGCATATCGTCGCCTTCTTCAGCCTTGCCAACGACCGTATCTCCTTGGCCGATTTCGAAAGCAAGACAAAATACAACCGCTTCAGCAGACGATTCAACAACCGCAAGAGACTGAAGAGTTATCCCGCAGTTAAAATCGGGCGCCTTGGCGTTTCGTTGACAATGAAAGGTAATTCGTTAGGCTCGTTCCTGTTGAGGTTTATCAAAATGTTCTTCCTGCTCGATAACAAGACTGGTTGCCGATTCATCACCGTTGATGCATACGCAGCCGCCGTGCCGTTCTACCTGAAAAACGGCTTTGTCCCTCTCGACGACGATGACATAAACGAACCCACTCGTCTGCTCTATTTCGACTTGAATGATGTAAGCATTTAATAAATCTTGAAATCCTCAAATCTTGAAATCTTGTAATAATGAAAAGCCATAAGCTATCAGCCGTCAGCCATCAGCTCAGTTGCTACCAAGCTAAAAGCTAACGGCTAAAAGCTAAAAGCAATCCTGAAATCTTGAAATCTTGAAATCCTGAAATCCTGAAATCCTGAAATCTTTGAATCTTTGAATCTTAAATCTTTAAACCATAGTATCAATTAAAAACATTCAAACATGAAAAGAAAAACTTTACTCTTGATGATGCTCTTGGCGCTGTTCTCTTCAGGCGCATGGGCGCAAACCAGGTATAGCGGCAGCGGCAGCAGCTCTGACCCGTACTTGATTCAGTCTGTCTCCGACTGGAACACCTTTGCCGATGCCGTGACAAACGGAACATCTTATTCTGGCAAATATTTCAGACTCACCACCGACATTACCGTAACAAATACAGTGGGCAAATATCCTGCTGATTTTTATAATGGCATTTATAACAATTCTACAAACTATTGTTTCCAAGGTACTTTCGATGGCAATGGAAAAACCATCACCCTCGACAATGTTGAATATACTAATGAGTATGGTGGCCTGTTCAAGATGATTAACAGAGGCGCTACCATCAAGAACCTTAAAGTCAATGGCAGTGTCAGTTCTTCATACAATAATGTCGGCGGAATCGTTGGTGGCATCAATGGCTATAGTGGTAGGTGCTACATTCAGAATTGCTGGAGTGATGTGACCATTACTTCTAATTCTACTGGTAGTAGACATTGCGGTATAGTAGCATTTATCAATGATAAAGCAACGATCCAAGGCTGTGTTTTCACAGGTAAACTTTTAGGCAGCGGAAGCGTTGGTGGAGGTCTTTTCGGACATCAGCAGAACGCTGCTTCTACTTTCCAAGATTGTATCTTTGCCCCTTCTGAAATCACTCTAAACTCAGCAGATTCTCATATCTTGTATTCCGGCAGCAACGGTTCGACCAGCACCAACTGTTACTATTATTGGGATCCAACGACTTTCGGTCATCTCGAAGGCACGCGAGCCTACAAGGTGACCCTCGCTGCCAACCCTGCAGCTGGCGGTACTGTGGACGGTGGCACTCCAACAACTGACTATGGCTTCGTCAAGGCATACAGCAATGGTCTCCTCTGCAACGGTATCTACTATGCCAACGGCAGCGTCAGCCTCAATGCCACGGCCAACGATGGTTACGAATTTGATTTTTGGATCAAGAACGGCACCGAGACCATCTATGACACCCCCTACGGCTTCACCGTGGATGCAGATGCCGATTTCCAGGCACATTTCTCGGAGCCTCTGCCGACAGTTAGTTGCACTCCATCTTTCTCCAGTACTACGGACTATATCGCTAGTTTTTCTTTGGGAAGCATCAGCAATACCAACTCGGGCTTTTCGTCAGGCGGTTATGGCAACTTCACGAGTATGTCAACCGATTTGGAGCAAGGAGTCACTGCAAACGCAACTCTGACCAGCAGCGGCGGCTCGGGAGACCACTATGTTGGCATTTGGATTGACTTTGATAATAACGGTACTTTTGCAGATTCCGAAAAAGTGAGCAATTACACCAGCAGTATTGGGCCATCCACGACTGTTCAAATTCCATTGACCATTCCCGCCAACGCTGCTTTGGGAAACCATTACATGAGGGTGGTGTACCGGTATAACGTAACTCCTACACCATGTATGAGTTCGTCCTATGGCGAAGGCGAGGACTATGTAGTGAATATCACTGCTGCCACGACCCACACGCTCACTTGGTCGAACCCCACAGGCGGCACGATTAGCGTTACCAACAACGGCACCCCGGTGGCGTCAGGCTCGAGTTTCACAACGGGAACCCAGCTCACCATCACCGCCGAGCCGTCTTCTGGCTATATGTTCACTGGATGGACCGCCACGGGCGGCGCCACCATTGCTGACGCCAGCAGCACCAGCACCACGCTCACCATAGGCTCGTCCAACTGTACGTTGTCGGCCAGCCTCACCCAAGGCTACCTAATCAGCGAGTCGGGCGACATCTTCACCTGCTCGGGCACCATCTACGACCCGAGCGGCCCCAACGGCAGCTATGGCACTTATAATGACTATACCCGCACCATCTATCCCGGCACATCGGGCAATGCGGTGATGCTGACCTTTACCGAATTCAATACAGAGAGTAATTATGACTTCCTCTATGTCTATGACGGCACCAGCAGCGACGCCTCTTTAATCGGGAAATATTCTGGTAACACGCTACCCGCGACTATAACAGCCGGCAATAGCGAAGGCGCTCTTACGTTGCGTTGGACTTCCGACGGCAGTACTAATGGTACAGGTTGGGCTGCCAGCATCTCCTGTGTTGCGCCGGTAACACTTACTCTTGCCACCAACCCTTCGGGCGCAGGCACGATTACGGCGACGCAAAACGGCACTACACTCTCTTCGGGCGCATCGGTCTTCCCAAGATCCCTAGTCCAAATCACGGCTGAGGGAAACTCTGGTTACCTCTTCAACGGATGGACCGTTTCGGGCACCGACGCTGCTGTGGCCGATGCCAATAGCGCCACCTCCACCTTCACTATGGGTTCAGGCAACACCACCCTGACAGCAAGCTTCACCCAAGGCTACCTCATCAGCGATGCTGGAGCCATTACCACCTGCTCGGGCACCATCTATGATTCCGGTGGCCCCAATGGCAATTATTCCGACAGCGAGAACTACACCAAAACCATCTATCCCGGAACACCAGGCAAGGCGGTGCAATTGGAGTTTACTAGTTTCATCACCGAATATTATAATTATGACTATTTGAATATTTACGATGGTATAGATGACACTGCACCTCAACTTGGGCATTATTGTAGTAGCACCTCAGGGTCAGATATCGCTCCCTTTACTGTCACAGCCAGCAATTCCTCTGGAGCACTCACGCTCAAATGGCATTCCGACAGCGGCACTAACTATGGTGGCTTCGCCGCCAACATCTCCTGTGAAGATGTAGAATATACGCCCGCTGTTACTGTAGGCAACATCACTGCCAACAGCGCAACAGCCAATTGGACAGGCAACAGCAGCAGTTATACTGTGAGGTATGGTATGGGATTCCCAACTGAAGGCTTTGAAAGCAGCAGTCTTCCCGATGGCTGGTCGCACATTGGCAACGGCACGGGCACTCCTGAATCAAGCGACCCCTATACTGGCAGCAAAAGCCTGAAATTCAGTGGAGCCAGGTCTGACAATGTTGTGGTTTTACCACAAGTTGTAGGCAGCGAGACGCAAATCTCATTCTGGTCGAAAGCCGAAGGTTCAAGCAGCGGCGAGTTTGACTTGGGCTATGTGACCGATGCCACTGACGTCAACACGTTTGTTGCGCTTGCCACATATACCTATAGCCAACATGGAACCTATACCCATGTGGAGAACTATAGCTTGTCTTCGGTTCCCGCCGGTGCCCGCGTCGCCTTCCGCCATCGTTCAGGAGCTACTAACTGGTTCTGGTTCATCGACGATGTCGTTGTCAGCGGTAGTGTGAGCACTGCCACGACCAGCAACACCACCTATGATATTACCAACCTTGAGCCTAATTGCACGTATTGGGTAACCGTGCAAGGCACCAATAGTTTGGAGAGCGCACCTGTCATCTTCCAGACGCTTAACACCACCCACACGGTAACGATAGTTTCCAACAACGCCGACTACGGTAGCGTAAGCCAAAACACCGTGCTCAACGTGCCCCATGGCGCTACGATTACCACCAGCGGCAACACGCTGACGGTGGGCAGCACGACAGTGACCGCAACCCCGCAGGCTTCCACGGCACAATACACCTATGCCTTCAGCGATTGGAGCAACGTGCCCGCAACCGTGACAGAGAACGTCATCATCACCGCCAACTTCACGCAGACGGCCAACAGCTACACGGTCACCATCGAGCCTAACGACGCCAACTACGGTAGCGTAAGCCCAGGTAGTGTGACCAGTGTACCCTACGGTACAACGATAACCACCAGCGACAACACGCTGATGGTGGGCAGCACTACAGTGACCGCAACCCCGGCACAAGCAACGGGCCAATACACCTATGCCTTCAGCGATTGGAGCAACGTGCCCGCAACCGTGACAGAGAACGTCACCATCACCGCCAACTTCACGCAGACGGCCAACTCTTACGCCCTCACCCTCATCGCAGACCCGACTGCAGGCGGCACGGTGAGCGCCAGCCCCGCACAGGCCACTTACCACTACGGTGACGTGGTCGAAGTCACCGCCACACCCAACAGCGGCTACACCTTCGGCTCATGGAGCGACAACGGCGCGCAGACCCACACCGTCACCATCACCGAAGACACCGAGCTCACCGCCTACTTCGGCGCCGACCAAACCCTCACCACCTACGCCAACCCCATCGAAGGCGGCTACGTGACCATCGCAGAAAACCAGGTGAGCACCCTCGGCGCAGTGACCGTCGGCAACGGCTCGACGGGCAACGTGACTGGACCTTATATGACCGCAACACAGTATTCGTTCCAAGAGAGCGTGTACACGGCCGCCGAACTCGGCAACACGGCCCGCACCATCACGAGCATCAGCTATAACATCACCGTCCTTGGAAACTCGGCAAGCGACCACATCGAAGTCTACATGAAGAACGTGAGCCGTTCCACCTTCGCAAATAACAGCGACTATGAGCCTGTCACTGCCAACGACAAGGTGTATGACGGTTATCTGGGCCGTCCCGCCAGCATTAGCGGCAGCGCCTGGATCACCATCATCCTCGACAAGCCATTCCAATACAACGGCACCGACAACCTGATGATCGGCATCCACGAGAACACGCCCGGCAATAGCGGCAGGAACTACATGTACACAACCACCTCCGGCAACACCACCATTGCATGTTTCGATTATAACGCAGACATGGATCCCACCGCGAGCAACACCTTTAATTATCTCGGAAAAAACCGCGCCAACGTGCGCCTCGGCTTCGGCACCTACCACTACGGCCAGAGCGTGACGCTCACCGCACACGCCAACGACGGCTACCAGTTCGTCAACTGGACGGAGAACAACACCGAGGTCGAAGCCACCGACACCTACACCGTCACCATTGACGGCGACCACACCATCTACGCCAACTTCGAGCGCCTCGCCAAGCGCTTCGTCACCGCTGGTAACTGGAACGTTGCCGGCAACTGGACACCTGAAGGCGTTCCCACCGCAACCGACGACGTCTTCATCGAAGCCGCAGCCACCATCCCGAACGGCTGCGTAGCCACGGCCAACGAAATCACCGTCACCACCACCGGCTCCATCACCATCGCCGACGGCGGCCAGCTGCAACACAACAACACTGGTGTGAGACTCACCGCACAGAAGGAGATCACCGGCTACACCGAGAACAACGCCCAGACCAACAAGGGATACTACCTGATTTCGTCGCCCGTCGACGTCATCGCCGCCAGCGACGTCACAGGTCTCCAGACCTCGGGGCACTACGACCTCTACAAGTTCGTCTCGAACAACATGGAAAGCGGCAACCTGCTCGAATGGGTGCACGTCGGCGACAACGGCAGCCTCGTCCGCAACGAGGGCTACATCTACGCCAGCAGAACGGACACCAGGATTGAGATCACAGGCACCGTGCTGCCGAGCAACACTACCATCTCAAATACGCTGACCTATAACGAGGGCTACCGCTTCGGCGGCTGGAACCTCATCGGCAACCCCTTCGTGTGTAACGCCTACGTCAACGTCGCCAACTACTACATACTCAACCACCAGAGCGGCTATGACGAGTTCTTCGCCACCGACAACACCCATGCCATCGCCCCCATGAGCGGCCTCATGGTCGTCGCCACCGCTACAGGCCAGAGCGTCACCTACTCCAGGACCGCACCCAGCAAAGGCTCCGGCATCCTCAACATCGACGTCAACAGAACCATGGATCGCGGCACCACGATGCTCGACCGCGCCCGCGTCCGCTTCGGCGAAGGCGAAGGCCTCCAGAAGTTCCAGTTCAACCCCAACCACACTAAGGTCTACATCCCGCAGGATGGCAGCGACTATGCCGTGGTCTACGCCGACGGCGCCGGCACCATCCCGGTCAACTTCAAGGCTCAGGACAACGGCCGCTACACCCTCGACTTCAGCACCGAGGACGTCGGCTTCAACTACCTGCACCTCATCGATAACATGAACGGCAACGACGTCGACCTGCTCCAGACGCCCTACTACGCCTTCGACGCCAAGAGCACCGACTTCGCCAGCCGCTTCACCCTCGTCTTCGCCACCGGCAACGACAACGACGGCAACTTTGCCTTCTTCAACAACGGCGTGTGGATCATCAACAATGACGGCGACGCTGAGCTCCAGGTCGTCGACGTGCTTGGTCACATCCTCAGCAGCGAGACCATCTCGGGCTCCTGCTCCAAGGCCATCAACGTTGCACCGGGTGTCTACATGCTCCGCATCGTCAACGGCGACAAGGTCAAGGTACAGAAGATTGTGGTGAGGAGATGATGATGGCTACTGGCCTCTGGCTATTGGCTTCTGGCCGTCCCAACCATGAGACTGCCAGAAGCCAGAAGCCAAGAGCCAAAAGCCCAACGGACTAAAGAACGAACAAGGAATTTGAAAACAACAATAAAAACCAATATACGATGAAGAAACAAATAATGACAATCGCAATCGTCCTCGGTCTGAGCATGACGTCGTTCGCACAAGGTGGCTTGTTCCACCGTGGCGCCAACGCTGACGGCACGCCCGCCGAGGTGTCGCTGACCGGCGACGGCACGAAGGGTAACAGAGGTGGCGAACCCATGCTGCCCATCCACGAACAGCAAGGATCCCAGCCCGCTCCCCTCGGCAGCGGCATCGTCCTGCTGACCGCCCTCGGCGCAGGGTACCTTATGAGCAAGAAGCATAGGGAAGAATAGGAGATTCCCCTGCGGGGAATGGAGTCCCGTTATCATTTTGTAATAACGGCGGCTTGTAGTTCTTACTTTTCGTAAGTTCTACTTGCCGCCGTTTTTTAATTGAAAATCTCTACTCCATTCCCGTTAGGGAATCTCCCTACCTCAACCACGGCACCTGCCTAGACGTAGCGCGCTACGTCTCTACTTTTTTATGCCCAAATTCCAAAAAAAATAGTATCTTTGCAGGCAAAAGCAACCGCTATGGTAAAGGAATATGACAACGAAAGCCCAGTGGCCAGCGAGCCAAATGTGGCGTATGTGAGTAGCACAGCACCAAAAGCCATGCTTCTTACCGACAGCATGACCGTGGACGAGTATTTCGAAAAGGTTAGAAGAGCCTTGGATAAGCGCTATATTGATAGAGACACTGTCTACGTTGACAGGATCCTTCCTTCAAGAAGCATTTCCAATTAAAAATGTTACCTCAGCCACAGCACCTGCCCAGTGTGTAGGCGCTGGCCTTCGGCGAGGCCGTTTTTCTTCATGATCTTCTCGGGCTTCACAGCGAAGCGCAGCGCCACGTCGCGCAACGTCTCGCCCTCCTCAACGGTGTGTTTCTTCGCCTTCCAGTTCTTGTTTTTCAGCTGGGCGAGATACACCACGTCGCCGCTGTGAAACACCATCTCATCGGGGCGACGCACCAGGTTGTATTCGCAGAGCTTATTTAGCTTGACGCCAAAGGCCTTGGCCAAGCCATCCGGTGTCTCCCCTTCCTTGGCATAGGCGAAGCGTACGCCGTTGTTTTCGTAGATGAAGCGTTTTTCGGCCGTCATGTCCACCAGCTCGTAGGCCGCACGGTCGTCGGGCGAGAACGCCAGCTCCAGCAATTCGTCCTCGGGGGCGATGTCGGGCAACACGTTGTCGTCGGTCATCTGTCCCAAGGCGATCTTGTCGTACTTGGCGAGGTCGTAGAGCTCGATGCGGTCGATGAGCAGCTGGGCGTACTTGGGGTTGGTGGCATAGCCCGCTGCCTTCAAGCCCTTGGCCCAGCCTTCGTAGTCGGTGATGTCGAGGTCGAAGAGGGCGGCATAACGGCTGCGGCCGCAGAGGAACTCGGAATGGTCGCGAAACGACTCCTCGGCGTTGCTGTACTTGCGGAAGCACTCGTCCTTCTCATCGTCGTCCATGGTATAGGTCTTGCCCGTCCAGCCCTTGTGGCACTTGATGCCGAAGTGGTTCTTGGCCTCGCGCGCCAAGGCGCTGTTGCCCGCCCCCGACTCGAGGAGTCCCTGCGCCAGGGTGATGGAGGCGGGAATCTTATGGTCGCGCATCTCGCGCATGGCGATGTCCTTATAGGTCTGGATGTACTCCTCAGGGGTGATGCGTTGCGCGTGGAGAGCCAGAGGGAAGGAAAGGATCAGGAGTAGGGTAAGTTTTTTCATTTTGTTTCCGTTTGTGTGACTTGGCTTATGACTATGGCCTATGACTATGGCTGATGGCTTGGGTTCATGGCTCAGATGAATCAAGCCATAGTCATCTGCCAGAAGCCATAGTTAACAACGCAAAATCCTCGAAAAACGTATAAAACCAAAATAAATACCTCCCACCTCAGAAAAAAACACTATTTTTGAAGCCAATTTTTTGAACTATTATGGATACAACCAGCCTCTTCAAGTACTTCCCCGAGCTGACCGACAAACAGAAGGAACAGTATAACCAACTGAAAGACTTGTATTTGGATTGGAACAGCAAGATCAACGTCATCTCGCGGAAGGACATGGAACACTTCTACGAGCACCATGTGATGCACTCGCTGGCCATCGCCAAATACTTCGAGCTGCTGCCCGGCATGAAGGTCATGGACCTGGGTACGGGAGGCGGCTTCCCCGGCATCCCCTTGGCGATATTCTTCCCGCAGACCGACTTCTACCTCATCGACGGCACGGGCAAGAAAATCAAGGTGGTGAACGCCGTGAAAGACGCCATCGGGCTGGAGAACGTGGTGGCCGAGCATAAGCGCGCCGAGGAGGTGAAGGACAAGTTCGACGTGATCACCGGTCGCGCGGTGATGACGCTGCCCGAAATCGTCAACCTGGCGGGCAACAAACTGAGGATCAGGGGCGACGAAGAGGCGGGCGGCATCCTCTACCTGAAAGGCGGCGACCTGACGGAAGAATACAAGGCGCTGAGCCGCTACTGGAGGCACAAACAAGTGGCGATCAGCAAATGGTATAAGGAGGAATACTTTATGGAGAAGTATGTGGTACATTTATATTGACTATGGCCTATAGCCAATGGCCTATGGCTATCCCACGGTTGGGACAAGCCATTGGCCATCAGCCATTAGCCATTGTGCAAAAAACGAAAACGAAAGTCAAATTATACAAATATTAAAATCTATAGTACGATGAAAAGACTTACACTTACCCTTTTGGCAATGCTTGCCCTGAGTGCGACGATGTTCGCCCAGCAAGCCATGCCCTTGCCCTTCGACCAGAACGTCAGAAGAGGCAAATTGGAGAACGGATTGACCTATTACATCCGTCACAACGAGAAGCCCGCCCAGCGCGCCAACTTCTACATCGCGCA
>Ga0310691_10005759_pt1 | contig 13431 bp, 9 predicted proteins | sample 176DNAGHGlowgp2_FD_203887 | JGI IMG/M metagenome (GOLD analysis project Ga0310691, IMG submission 203887) | Sheep rumen microbial communities from Palmerston North, Manawatu-Wanganui, New Zealand - 1766 DNA GHGlow gp2 (v2) (version 2) | ecosystem: Host-associated > Mammals > Digestive system >... | reverse complement strand
GGCCCACGCCTCGGGGGAGACGCCAAGGCGGAGCCGGAGGCCCAGCAGCGCGAGCCCCGCGAGGCACGCCAGGATCAGCGGGTTGCGGAAAAGGCCGAGGCACACCCGGCCGAGGCGGCGCAGGGGCGGCGCGGAGTCGTCGGGATGCGTCAGGATGAGCACCGCCATCGCGTTGTAGAGCAGCAGGCACGGCGCGAGCGTGAGCGTCGCGAGCGCCAGGCCCTCCTTCTCGGCCCCCGTCCCGGCGAACGCCAGCGCCATCACCGGAAGCCCGACGTAGGCGTTGTTGCTGCGGAAGACGCTCTGGCAGAACGAGGGGCGCGAGGCGCGGGACACCCCGAGCGGAACGGCGAGCGCCCACGCGACGACGGCGATCCCGACCGTCCCGAGCGCAAGGGCGAGCGACGCCCGGCCGGAGCCGGCGATCGGGTCGGAGGCGGAGATGGACCCGACCAGAAGGCAGGGCAGCGCGCCGTAGAAGACGAGCCGGTTGAGCCCCTCCGCGAAGGCCTCCGTAAGGAACCCCGACCGCCGCAGGGCGGCGCCGAGGAAGAGCAGGGCGAAGAGGGGGAAGAGGATGCCGATGACGCGGAGGACCATCGAGGCCGGCGTCGCCCCCGGCGCCGCCGCGAGGGCGAGGATCGGGAGGAAGGGGTGCGCGTTCATGGGGAAAAAGTCTACCAGAACCGTTCTTTCCCGGCAACCGCCCCCGGAGGAAAACCCGAAGAAACCCTTTGTCCTTTCCGCCGCCTTCGGGTATAATCCGCCCCCATGCATATCGGCATCTCCAAGAGCCGCCTCCGCCGCGTCGGCCGCCTGCGCCGCGAGCAGCGCGCCCGCCTGGCGGAGAAGATCCCGTTCCGCAACGGGACCCCGCTGGCCGCGCTCTACCTCGCCGTCGTCCTTGCCGCGACGCTGGGGCTGGCGCTCCTGCTCCCCGCCAACGGCTTCGACCTGAAGGCCAGGGACGTGGTCCACGTCTTCGTGACCGACTGCGCCATCCTCGGGCTCGCCGCCTTCTGCTGCCGGGGGCTCCTCGGGGAGCTCTCCCCCGCCATCCTCCGCCGCAACTCGCGCATCCTGCTGCTCGGCGTCACGGCCCTTCTCTCCAACGGCCTTTTCGCCGCCGTCGCCGAGGGGCTCGACCATCTCTGGGCCATCCTCCCCGAGGAGGTCGCGATCCCCGTCGCCCGCGTCTCCCCCTACCTCCTGCCCTACTTCTTCGGCCCCGCGGTCGCCACCCTCCTCGTCGGTACCGGCGCGGGAATCGCCTTCGGGCTCGCCCTCGCCCTCCAGAACGTCCTGTTCGTCCCCCGCTCCGACGCGCTCGCCGTCGTCCTGTGCGGCTCCGCCGCCGCGATCGCCGTCCCGATCCTGCTCCACGGCGTCCACCGCAAGACCCGCTTCGTCCGCCTCGCGCTCTCCGTCGGCCTGGCGCAGCTGCTCGCCGCCGTCGCCGCGACCGGCCCCTTCCTCCCGCGGCTCGCCCGCTCCGTCCTCGAGCTCGGCGCCGGCGCGGAGGACGCCTACCGCTCCCTCGTCTTCCTCGGCGGCCTCTTCGCCCTCGTCCTCCTGCCCTCGCTCGTCGCCTCGGTGTGCGCGACCCCCGTCCTGGAGCACGTCTTCGCCGCCTGCACCGACATCCGGCTCGACGCCTTCGCCGACCTGTCCCACCCCCTCCTCAAGCGGCTCGAGAAGGAGGCCCCCGGCACCTACTACCACGCCCTCGCCGTCGCCAACCTCGCCTCCGCCGCCGCGGAGAGCATCGGCGCCAACGCCCTTCTCGCGCGCGTGGGCGCCTACTACCATGACGTCGGGAAGCTCTCCGAGCCCGGCAAGTTCACCGAGAACATCTTCCCGGGAGCCCCCAACCCGCACGACGCCATCCCGCCCTCCCTCTCCGCCGTCGTCCTCTCCGCCCACGTCAAGGACGGCGACGGCTACGCGCGCGCCTACGGGCTGCCGGTCGCCGTCCGCGAGATCATCACGGAGCACCACGGCAACTCCCTCATGGGCTTCTTCTACGCCAAGGCCGTCCGGCAGGCCGAAGAGGCCGCCCGCGAGCATGGCGGAGAGCCGGATGCCGTCGATCCCGGCCAGTTCCGCTACGCCTCCCCGCGCCCCTCCACCGCCGAGGCCGCCGCGGTCATGCTCGCCGACAGCGTCGAGGCCGCCTCCCGATCCCTCACCGCCCCCTCCCCCGCCGCCGTCGAGAAGCTCGTCGACAAGATCGTCTGCGAGAAGTTCGCCGACGGCCAGCTCGACGACGCCCCGCTCACCTGCGCCGACATCGCCGAGATCCGCCGCACCTTCTGCTCGATCCTCCCCACCATCCTCCACGGCCGGATCCCCTACCCCGAACCCTCGGCCGCCCCCCCGCCGGGACGCCCCGCGGAGCCCCCCGCCAACGCGTAGCCGCCCGTGCCCCCTCCCGAGATCAGCGTCGCCGTCCGCCTCCGTCCGCCCTCCGTCCGCGCGGCCGCCGTCCTCGACGTCGCCCGCCGCCTCGCCGCCCTCGCCGCCCCCCTCGCGCGGCGCCGCGGCTCCCCGGCGTTCGCCCGGGTCGACGTGATCCTCCTCGGCGACCGCGCCTCCGCCGCCGCGCACCGCGCCGTCAACGGCGCCGCCGGCCCGACCGACGTCATCACCGTCCCCTACGCCGCGACGCCCGCCGCCCCCGCCCGCGCCGAGCTGCTCGTCGACCCGCTCGTCGCCCTCCGCGCCGCGGCCGCGCGGGACCCCGCCACGCTCCTTCCCGAGGAGCGCGCCCTGCCCTGGTCCCCCTCCCACGAGCTCGCCCTCTACCTCGCCCACGGCCTCGACCACCTCGCCGGCTCCGAAGACGCCACCCCCGCCGGCTACCGCGCCATGCGCCGCCGCGAACTCCGCTGGCTCGCCGCCCTCTCCCCCCTCCCCGCCCTCTTCGTTCTTCGTTGCTAGCTCTTCGTTCTTCGTTGTTCGTTCTTCGTTGTTCGTTGTTAACTGTTCGCTGTTCGTTCTTCCCCACCCCAACCCCACCCCGCCATGCACACCGTCGTCAACCACCCCCTCCTCCAGCACCGCCTCTCCATCCTCCGCGCCACCAAGACCGACCCGAAGCTCTTCCGCGAGCTCGTCCACGAGATGACGCGCTTCCTCGCCTTCGAGGCGCTGCGCGACATCCCGACCGTCCCCGTCGCCGTCCGCACCCCGATGGGCGACGCCGAGGGCGTCAAGGTCTCCGGCCACATCGTCGTCTCGCCGATCCTCCGCGCCGGCATGGGCATGCTCGAGCCGATGCTCGAGATCCTGCCCTACGCGACGGCGGGCGTCATCGGCACCAAGCGCAACGAGGAGACCGCCGAGCCGATCCCCTACTACGTGAACCTGCCCAAGCCGTTCCCCGACAGCTTCGTCATCCTCGTCGACCCGATGCTCGCCACGGGCGGCAGCGCCTGCGACGCGATCGCGACGCTCAAGAAGAACGGCTTCAACCGCATCGTCTTCCTCAACATCATCGCCTGCCCGGAGGGCATCGCGCGCCTCGAGAAGGAGCACCCGGACGTCCCGGTCTTCACGGCCGCGGTCGACGACCACCTCAACGACCGGCACTACATCGTCCCCGGCCTCGGCGACGCCGGCGACCGCCTCTTCGGCACGCTCTAGCGCGCTCCGCCGCGTCGCGCCGCGACGAGCCCCTCGATCCGTGCGACGAGCCGCCGCGCCACCTCCGCCTTCGGCAGGAGGGGCAGCGGCTCGGGCGCCGCGCCCGGCGCGAGCAGCGTGACGACGTTGGTCTCGACCGCGAACCCCGCCCCGGGCCGCGTGACGTCGTTCGCGACGATCAGGTCGAGCCCCTTCCGCGCGAGCTTTCCGGCCGCGCTCTCCAGCACGGCGTCGGTCTCCGCGGCGAACCCGACGAACACGCGCGCGCCCTTGCGCGGGCGGAGCGACGCCAGGATGTCGGGGTTGCGGACGAGCCGGAGCGCCTCCGGCATCCCGCCCTTGTGGATCTTGCGCGGCGCGCGCCGGGCGGGGCGGAAGTCCGCGACCGCGGCGGTCATCACGAGCGCGTCGCACCACGCGACGCGCCGCCGCAGCGCGGCGAGCATGTCGCGGGCGGAGACGACGGGCTCGTAGGCGGCGAGCCCCTCCGGCGGCGCGAGCGCGACGGGCCCCGCGACGAGCGCGACCTCGTGCCCGGCGGCGACGCCCGCCGCGGCGACGGCGAACCCCATCCGGCCCGTCGACCGGTTCGAGAGGAACCGGACGGGGTCGAGGAACTCGCGGGTGGGGCCGGCGGAGACGAGCAGTCGCATGGCATGGATTTCCAGGGTTTCGACAACGCCCCGAGTCTACGGCATCCCCCCTCCCCGCGCAAGCGGAAATCGCGCGCCCCGCGCGGCGGCGCGCGAGCAGGGTTTCCTTTTCCGGCCCCTTGTGGTAGTATGCGGTCCCATCGGCGTCGCCGCGCCGCAACGCATCCTCTTCCCCTCCACCGGAATCATGCAGTCCCCCGCCCCCTACCGCAAACCCGGCTTCGCGCACGACGGCTTCCTCGTCGCCGAGCTCGTCAAGCGAGACTTCAAGGCGCGCTACGACCGCAGCATCCTCGGGATGTTCTGGTGCGTGCTGGAGCCGACGCTCACGATGGGCCTTCTCTATGCGGTCTTCTCGTTGTTCTTCAAGAGCGCGATCCCGAACTTCCCGCTCTACCTCATCTCCGGCATCGTCTTCTACCAGTTCTTCGTCGAGACGTCGTCCTCCGCCATGCGCTCGATCCGCGAGAACGCCGCCCTCATCGCCAAGGTCAAGGTCCCGCTCTGGACCTATCCGGTTACCCGGGCCGTATCGAGCCTCGTCAACTTCCTCTTCGCGCTGATCCCCCTCTTCGCGGTCGTCTTCCTGACGCGCGTCCCCCTGCGCCCGACGCTGCCGCTGCTGCTCTACAGCACGGCCTGCATGCTGCTCTTCGCGCTCGGCGCCGGGCTCTTCCTCGCCGCGCTGGCGGTCTTCTTCCAAGACATCGCGTTCCTCTGGAACTTCGCCTGCATGCTCTTCATGTACGCGACGCCGATCTTCTATCCGGAGGAGGTGCTCATGCGCCAGCACCACTGGATGGTCTACTTCAACCCGATCTACCACATCGTACACTTTTCGCGCCTCGTCCTGAACGGGACGGTTCCGCCCGCGACCGAGTTCGCGGCCTGCGCGCTGTTCGCGCTCGTCTCGCTCGCGCTGGGCCTGCTGGTGTTCCGCTCCCTCAAGAACAAGTTCGCCCTCGCCCTCTGACCGCCCCATGGACACCCTGATCGAAGCCAGGAACCTGAGCCTTCGCTTCTCCGCGCCGACGGAGAAGAAGGCAAGCCTCAAGAAATGGGTTCTCGACGCCCTGCGCGGCCGCGTCCGGAACCGCCACTTTCTTGCCCTGGACGACGTTTCCTTCCGCATCGACCGCGGCGAAACCGTCGGACTCGTCGGTCGCAACGGCGCGGGCAAGAGCACGCTGCTGAAGCTCGTCACCGGAATCGTCGACCCGACCTCCGGCTCCATCTCCGTCCGCGGCCAGGTGGCGCCGCTTCTCGCCCTCGGCAACGGCCTCGATCCGACCCTCACCGGCCGCGAGAACATCTACCTCAACGGCGCGATCCTCGGGTACGAGAAGGCCTGGCTTCGGGCGCACGAGGCCGACATCGTCGCCTTCTCCGAGCTCGGGGAGTTCATCGACGCGCCGGTGCGCACCTACTCCTCGGGCATGACGATGCGCCTCGCGTTCTCGATCGCGACGGCCGCCTCGCCCGAAATCCTCATCCTCGACGAAGTCCTCGCCGTCGGCGACGCCGCCTTCCAGGCCAAGTGCCACGAGCGAATCCGGAAGATCATCGCGGACGGGGCGACGGTCTTCTTCGTCTCCCACAGCCTTTCCGACATCGTCCGGCTCTGCGCGCGCGCGATCTGGATCGAAAAGGGACGAATCGTGATGGACGGTCCGGTCAAAGAGGTCTGCCCGATCTTCGGACAGTTTTCGCGGCTCCCCATTCTCCCCCTCGAGGAATTCACGAAACCTCGTACGGACGGCACCGTTCCCGTCATCCGCTTCCGGGACAAGAAGGACGGACGTCACTTTCTCACGGCGCGGCAATCCGAGGCGAGCAACGTTCTGGCGGAATTGCCGAGCTGGGCCTGCGAGGGCGTGGCGTTCCGGATCTTCTCCGAACCGCGGCCGGGAACGGTTCCCCTCCACCGTTTCTGCAATCTTCACGACACGAGCCACGCTTTCGTGGTCGACAAGGACGAGGCCGCCGCATATCGCGCGGCAACGTCGGACTGGCGCGAGGAGAGAACGGTCGGCCATGTCTTCCTGGAACGAGCCGAAGGGCTCATGCCTGTCTTTCGTCTCCGCAGACCGGCCGCCATCGGCTTCCGCATCGCCGTCGGCGAAACCGAGCGCGACGCCTTTCTCAAGGCCGATCCGTCCCTCTCCGTCGACGGCTCGCCATTCTTCGCTTTTCCCGTGCAGCGGACCGCCTTTCCGACGTCATGAAGTTTCCGCCCGTATTCCTCGTCACCCTCGTCCGACTCCTCCGGCGCGACGGCTTCGCCTTCTTCGGCAAGTGCATCCGTCATGCACTTTCCCCTGACGCCTGGGTCTGGCTTCTCCGGGGAGGGGGCGGCCTGGCGTTCGCCGCCGCCCCCGAACCTCCGCCCGCCGGCGCATTCGTCCCGCCCCCGGATGACGCTACGCCCGAAGAACGGGCGGCAAGCCGTCGCGTGCTACGCGAGTGGCGACCGCAAATCAGCGTCGTCGTCACGAGCTACAACTACGGACATGTCCTTCGCGAGACGCTGGACGCCCTCGTCGCCCAAACCTATCCCGCCTGCGAAATCCTCGTCGTGGACAACGGATCCTCCGACGGCAGTCCGGACATCGTCCGCGAATACGCGGCGAGGTTTCCGTCCGTCCGTCTGCTGCAGCACGACGGATGCGCGAACAAAGGGCTTCCCGCGAGCGTGAAACTCGGCGCCGAGACGGCGACGGGCGAGTTCGTCGGCTTCTGCGAGGCGGACGATGTGTGGCGCGCGGACCATCTCGAGAAAAAGGTCGAACTGCTCCGCGAACACTGGGGCGAACCCAACCTGGTCGTCAACCTGATCGAGACCTTCGGCGATCCGGACCTCTGCCTGGACTTCGAACAAATGATGCGGCGGCGCGAAACGGGCCTGGCGTGCATACGCAACCGGATTTCGCCCGCGGCGTTCCGGAAACGGAACTGGATCTGCACGTTCTCGATCGTCCTCGTGCGTCGCTCCGTCCTCCTCGGGTGCGACTTCCTGTCCGTTCCCCGTCCGTCCAATCTCGACTGGTGGCTGTGGCGTCAGATCTGCTTCGACAACGACATCTGGGTCGTCCACGAGAAGCTGACGAAGTGGCGACTCCACGGCGACAGCTACCTCAACCGCGACGGTACCGCGGAGCGGATGGCCGACGTGCTGGAACTGCTCGCCCGCATGGACCGCATGCTCGTGGAGCGTCACCCCTCGCAGACCTACGAGCTGCTGCCCTACCTGCGTCCGGAGGATCGGTTTCGCTGCAATGGCGGACGCCTTTCGTTCCGAGGGGTCGCCGTCCAGCAGCCGGGGTTCAGCCTTTTGCTCGCCCCCGCCGGGAACGAGGGCGACATTCGGGCGACGGTCGACTCGATCCTCGCGCAGTCCTATGGCAACTACGAGATCGTCCTTGTCGGCGACACCTCGTCTCCCGCGATGCAAACGGCGGAGAGGCTCTTGAGGGAAGGCGGGGCCTCTGCGATTCGTACGGTTCCGTCCGCCAGGACCGACCCTTCGGCCTTTCCTGCCGATGCGTTGCGCGCGGAACGGCATTGCCGGGAATGGGTCGTTCCCCTTCTCGCCGGAGACCGGCTACGCCCCGACGCTCTGAAGACGTTCGCCGGCCGCGCCGTCTGCGAGCCGGAGGCAACCTCCATCCACGCCGTCGCCCACGGGGATCGGACCGGCAGGAGATTCGTCATCCCCCATCCGGACGATCCCGAGTTTCAGCTGGCTTGCGTCGGGGCGTTCGCCTTCCGTTCCGACGGATCGCTCCCCTCCGCCTTTCTGTCCGGACTGTCGCGGGAACGACCCTTTCCGGTCGGCTTGTGCGGCGACGGCTCGCGCTTTGCCGAACACGTCGTTCTCATCCGTTCGGAGGCGACGCCGGTCGAATTCCCGATTCTGGAACCATCGGATGGGATCCGCGAAGCCGGCAGGGGAACCGTGCCGGAGGCCGAGACCATCCGATCCTCCCACTGGTTCGAACCCGCATGGTTTGCATCCCGGACGTCGACCGCGGCCGGCAGCGCCGCGGACGCCGCGGAACGGTATCTGCGCGAAGGAACGGACGGCCGCGTTTCGCCGGGCCCCGACTTCGTGGCCGACGAATATCTGGCGCTCAACCCCGACGTGGCGGCGATCGGCGCCAATCCGCTGCTTCACTACGAACGGGACGGAAAGGCGGAGGGCCGTCCGGTCTCCTTCCTGGAGACGGTCGTCCGGCAGCCCGAAGGCGCCGCCCCCGTCCGCCGATCGCTTCCGCCCCGCCCCGCCCGTCTGCGACGCACGGCCGTCTTCGCGTCGCATTCGTCCGACGGTCGCGTCTCCGAACGGATCCTGTTCTACCTGCGGGGACTTGCGGAGGTCGTGGACAACGTCGTCTTCGTCGCCAGCAACCCGCTGCTGCCGGGCGAGGCGGACCGGCTCGGGGAACTCGCGACCGAGATCCTCGCGGAACCGCACGACGAGTACGACTTCGGATCCTACCGGCGTGGTCTGCGGATCGCGCGGGAGCGGGGGCTTCTGGATCCCGGGGCCGCCGACGAGCTCGTTCTCTGCAACGACTCCTGCTACGGCCCGGCATTCCCGTTCGCCGAGATGTTCGGGACCATGCACGGGCGGAACTGCGACTTCTGGGGCATGACCGCCAACGAGGAGCTCGGCGCATGGCACCTGCAATCCTTCTTCCTCGTCTTCCGGCGCAGGGTGCTCGACGGAGACGCCTTGGACCGGTTCCTGGGAGGCGTGGTCGCCGTACCGGGGCGCGGCGGCGTCGTCCTGCGCTACGAGACGGCCCTTACGGAGACGCTTCGCCGGGCGGGGTTCCGGCCCGCGTCCTTCGTTCCGCCCGACGCGACGCCGAAGGAAACGGGCGTGTCGCCCAACCCGATGCTTCGCCCCTGCCTCCTGCTCCGCCGATTCCGCGTCCCGCTCGTGAAGGTCAAGGCGATCGACGGGGAGATCGAGGAGCCGCTCGACGAGACGCTTGCACTCCTCCGCGAGACCAATCCGGAACTGTCCGCGCTTGTCGTCTCCCGGCCCCGGGACGGCCAAGCGGAATCGTCCCGCAAATGGAAATGGCTCCGCTCGCTCCGCGAGAGCCTTCCGGACTCGTTCCCGGCGAAGGTCGTCGCCATCCAAGCCGCGGCGGAGAGGGGGGAGTCGATCCGCTGCGTCTTCTTCGTCAAAGACGCGGACGAGTTCCCGGCGCGCCCGCTCTTCGACGCTATGTCGTCCGACGAATCCCGGCCCTTCCGCCCCGTTGTCTTTGTCGTTCCCGACCACCGCTCCCGGCGACCGGAGTCCGGGATGGGCCGGTGCCTCCGGACCCTGTCCTCGTCGCTTCCCGCCGGTTCGGTCTTCGAAGCGTCCCGCGGCGAGGACGGCGTCTGGGAGGACGTCCTCCAAGACGCGGCCATCGCCGTCTATCCTCCCCGACCGGACGAAACCGCCTTCCCGTACGCCCCGCACTGGGCCGTCGGGCGGGACTTCCTTCCCGTCCTTGTTCCGGGCGATTCCAGCGAAGTCCGGGAGGAGGACGCCGTCCGGTTCTGGAAGGCATCCGTCGATGCGCAAAGGCTGTTCGCGGACATTGCCGCGACATTCGCGGAAAATGGCGTTGCATCGCCGTCCGTCGGCTCCACCACAATGCAGAACCGGGAGCGGAGATGAGTGGAAAAGCCATCCACATCGGACTCTTCGGAACGTTCGATCTGAAGAACTACGGGGATTTGATCTTTCCCGACGTGTTTCGATCGGAAATCGGAAAACGAATCCCCGGCTGCCGCGTGACGCTGTTTTCGCCGCTGGGAGGGACAAAACCGTTCACGCGTGAAGACATCGTCTTTCCGATTCGGGAACTCGGCCGGATCCACGAGGAGGATCCGTTTTCCGCATTGGTCGTGGGCGGCGGGGACATCGTCCGTCTGGACGATGCCTTCGTGGCGGATGCCGCCAAGTATTCGATCGCCGGGCGAACGTCGCAGATCTGGCTGGTCCCCATTCTCTTCGGGCGCCTTTGGCAGATCCCCGTCTTCTTCAACGCCCCGGGCGTCCCATTCGAGTTCTCGGCGGAATGCCGGCCTCTTGTCACGTCCCTTCTTTCGCTTGTCCGGAATCCAAACGTTCGGGATGCCGCAAGCCGGGAACTGCTCCGTTTCGCGAAGCCGGAGGTCCGTGTCGACGTCGCTCCCGACACGGTCTGCCTGTATGGCGAAACGCTTGCGCCCGGCGCGGCGGAGAAGACGTTTGCCGAAATTGCGGAACGCGAGAAGATCCCCGAGCGGTTCGCGCTTTTCCAATCCAGCGGGCTGGAACCGGGGCTGTCCGATGCCGACTGCGCGGCGCGACTGCTGGACCTCTCGTCTCTTTCCGACTGTCCCGTCGTTCTTCTCCCCATCGGATACGTCCATTCGGACGAGAACGTGCTCCGCCGCGTCGCCGCCGCGTCGGAGGGGCGCCTTTCCATCATGGGAACGGAACTCTCGCCCATGGAGATGTTCTCCGTCATCGGGCATGCCCAATGGTTCGTCGGGACCAGCATGCACGGATGCCTCACGGCGATGCAGCAGGGCGTGCCCGCCATTGCCCTCAAGGTTGGATCCGTCACGAAGATGGATGGGCTTCTGTCGGAGTACGGCATGTCGGGAAACCTCGTGGCGCGTCTTGCCGACATCGATTCCGACATGCTTTCGCGACGCGTCCCCCCCGAATCGGCCGATGCCATCCGACGCCGGGCTAGGGAACATTTTGACCGCCTCGCGTCCGGCATTCTTGCGCCGGCACCGAAGGAATGCCGCGAACGGGACGGCGATCTTCTCGTCCAACTGTCGTCGTTCGTTCGGGACTGTTCCCCGCCCAAGGATTCCGCACGGGTCTATTTCAACCGCGGAAACGGCTTTTCGGAAACGGACATCCGGCCATTGAGGGTTGTTCGGAGCGGAGAAAGCCTCCTGATCGACGAGGAGATCAGGCTGCCGCCCGAATGCCGCGGCATTCGCATCGATCCCGACGAGGGAACGCCCCTGCGCGTCGTTGACGCTTCGATTCGAACGGAAGGGGGAAAAGAGATTTCCGCAGTCCCCGCCAACGGCGTGGAAACGGAAGACGGCGTTGTGTTTCCGACGCCCGACCCTCAATTCCTTTCAGAACCGCCGGATGGCTCTTCCCGCCTTTTCATCCGCATCCGTTTCTCGCGGGCAACGGCGACGGACATTGGAAAATCCTTTGAAAGAATCGCGCTCCGTCTCGCCGAGGCCGAACGAATCGCCTTGGAGGCCCGACAGGGGACGAATTCGGAGCTCGAACGTCTTCGCGCGTTGGAGACGTCTCTTTCGTGGCGGATTACGAAACCCCTTCGCCGAATGGCGGACGTCTTCCGGACCATCGCGTCCGCGGCCGTCCACAGGTCGAAATGAAAACAGTGAAATGAACCCGGATTCCGCATCGTCCGACGCGCCTGCCGTCAGCGTGGTCGTCACAAGCTACAACTACGCCCGCCTGATCCGCGAGACGCTGGACGCGATCGTCGCCCAGACCTTCCGGGACTTCGAGGTTCTCGTCGTCGACAACGGATCGACCGATGGAAGCCCGGACATCGTCCGCGAGTACGCCGCGCGCGACTCCCGCTTCCGGCTGCTGCAACACGAGGGTTGCGTCAACAAGGGTCTGCCCGCCAGCGTAAAGCTCGGCGCGGAGTCCGCACGGGGCGGTCTCGTCGCGTTCTGCGAGGCGGACGACGTCTGGATGCCCGAGCACTTGGAACGGTGCATGGACCTTGTCGCGAAATCGAAGGACGAGGCGAACTTCATCGTCACCGACCTGCAACCCTTCGGAGATCCGGACCGTTGCAGGGACATCGAAGAGGGCCGCCGCTTCCGGCACGAAGGGCTTTCGCGCGAACGCAACCGGATCTCCCCGGAGCAGTTCCGGCGGTTCAACTGGATCTTCACGTTCTCGGTGGTCATGGTCCGTCGCTCCGTTCTTCTCGGGTGCGACTTCCTGTCCGTCCCGCGCCCGTCGAACCTCGACTGGTGGCTGTGGCGCCAAATCGCCCTGGAGAACGACGTCTGGGTTGTTCACGAGCGCCTGACGAAATGGCGCCTGCACAAGGCGTCCTTCACGATCCGCGACGACAATCCCGAATCGATCGCGGGCGGCTACGACATGGCCGCGAAGATGGATCGGATGCTCGTCGCGCTCCATCCGAGCACGACGCGGGACCTGCTTCCGTTCCTACGACCCGAGGACGACTTCCGCTGCGAGGGCGGCGCACTCGTCCGGACGGACGGTTCGCCCGCGTCCGCGCAGCCGTTGTTCTCCGTCGTCCTTCCGGAGGACGCCCCGCCGGAGGCGCTCGCGAAGACGCGCGCATCCCTCGACGCCCAGACCTACCGGAACTTCGCGTGCGTTCCCTCCGAGGCTTCGGCAACGAACGAATGGACGCTGTTCCTCGTGCCCGGCGACGCCCTGCGCGATCGCGCGTTGGAGGTTCTCGCCGCGCGAATCGTCCTGGACCGGCGCGCGGACGCCTTCTTCGGGACGGCGCTCAGTGTCGGGGATGACCGGATCGTCGGGGGCCACACGGTCGTCGGCGGTTTCCTGCCGTGCTCCGACGGCCTTCTCCGCGCTTTTGCGCCCCCCGGAGCGTTCGCCGTCCGCAGACGCTCGTCACCCGCCGCCGCGAAACCCGCGGAGGGCGTCTCTCCGGAGCTCGCGCCGCTTGCCCGGCTCTGCGGAGCCGCTCGTCCCGTCTTCATCGACCGGATCCTTCTTCTCTACGACGACGGCGCCGCCGGCCGCGATCCGGGCGCCGCCGCGCTACGCCGCCTTTCGGAGGCGTTCTCTCGCGCCGGGCTCCCCGTCGCCGTCCGCCGCCGGTCCGTCCCGGAAGTCGCCCGTTCGGCATTCTCCTTCGTCTTCGGCCTGCTCCGCCGAGACGGCTGGCGCTTCTTCGCCAAGTGCGCGTATTTCGCCTTTTCTCCGCGCGCCTGGCGCTGGCTCTTCCGCAAGATCGTCCCGGGCCGCCCGGAACGTCCCCGCGGCGCCTGAGTTTCGATTCGGGCGCATCTCCGTTTCCGGCCATCCCCCGCAATCCCTGAACTTCCCAAGGGAAGGTTTCCG
>Ga0310691_10005754_pt1 | contig 13443 bp, 14 predicted proteins | sample 176DNAGHGlowgp2_FD_203887 | JGI IMG/M metagenome (GOLD analysis project Ga0310691, IMG submission 203887) | Sheep rumen microbial communities from Palmerston North, Manawatu-Wanganui, New Zealand - 1766 DNA GHGlow gp2 (v2) (version 2) | ecosystem: Host-associated > Mammals > Digestive system >... | reverse complement strand
CATTAGCATTATCCATACCGAGCAGGGTGACAAACGTTGATTTATTGTCACGTTCATCCTTGCCGCAGCTCTTTCCCAGCGTCTTAGGGTCAGACGTAACATCAAGGATATCATCCTTGATCTGGAACGCCAGACCGACATGCGCAGCAAACTGCCTTAACAGGCTTATGTTCTCATCATTCTCAAACGAAGACCTGTCAGTCTTGTTGAGCAGATAATAGGGAGTCAGTACCGCACATTCGATAAGTGCACCTGTCTTCTTCTCCTGGAGTTCATAAAGATCATCCGGGGGTATCTGCTTATTCTCTGATGTGATATCAATGCTCTGGCCGCCGATCATCCCGTCGATACCGGCAAGCTTTGCCATCCTGTATGAAGCAAAGAGATAACAGGGCTTATCAAGCGCTATCGCCATCAGCCTCTCCATCGCTGTATTAAGGAGAAGATCACCTGCGAGAGTCGCGATGCCTTCACCGAACTTCTTATGACACGTAGGATTGCCGCGTCTTAAGTCATCGTTATCCATGCAGGGAAGATCATCGTGTATGAGAGAATAAGTATGTATCATCTCAAGCGTTGCGGCATAATACCTGACATCATCAAAGACAGGGTCCTGATCCCCTCTGAACATATCATATGTCATGTACATCATCTTGGGTCTCAGTCTCTTGCCGCCTGATAACAGGCTGTACCTTGCAGCCTGGCAGGTAAGATCCTCAGCCTTGTCCTTAAGGATCTCATTGAGATCGCTCTCGATGATCTTTTTATAATCCATATCCACCGTCAGACAGATGCCTCCGTTATGCTTCCGTCACTTGTATTGACCTCTTCAATCTGCTGCCTGACCTCATTGAGCTTATCATTGCAGAATTTTACGAGCTTGTTGGAATACTTGTAGAGCTCAAGGGACTCATCAAGTGTTACCTTGCCCTCATTGAGCTTAACGATGATCTCATTAAGCTCCTTTACTGCCTGCTCGAAAGTCATGTTCTCATCTATCTTCCTCTCAGCCATTGTCCTTCACCTCATTTATTGTTGCCTTTGCCTCACCGTCAATAAAACGTATGCTTACTTCACTTCCCGGCTTGACACCGCTTACAGATTCTATCGCATTTCCCTCAGGTCCGCTAATGAAAGAATAGCCTCTCTTGAGGACATTAGCGGGATTGAGAGTCTTAAGCGCCGCAGCTGCCGATTCGATCTTATGTGATTCATTTCGAAGTCTGTTCTGCATGAGAAGGTTTATCTTCTCCTCCATCGCATTAACCGCCTCAAGCTGCTGTCTTGCATAGAACAGCGGGCTTGCCAAAGCCTTATGGTTAGCGTAGTTATCGATAAGTGCCTTGCGCGTATCAATGAATTTCGTGATCGCGATATCCAGGTTCATCGAAGTGCTCATGACAAGATCCGTCAGATCACTGTATTTGCCAAGAACGAGTTCTGCTGCTGCCGTGGGAGTCGGAGCTCGAAGGTCAGCAACGTGATCGCAGATCGTGTAATCGACCTCATGGCCTATTGCAGATATGACGGGAATGGTCATCTGATAGATAGTCCTGGCGATTCGCTCATCGTTAAAGCCGAACAGATCTTCCATGGATCCGCCGCCTCTGGCGACTATAACTACATCAACATCATGCCTCTCTTCGAAAAAACTGAGTCCGGCGCAGATCTCTTCAGGACAGGAAACCCCCTGAACGGCAGCCGGGTACAAGATCATATGATAATGCGGATTACGTCTGTTAAGGGTATCAATTATGTCATGTATAACTGCCCCTGAAGAAGAAGTGACTACACCGATCTTACGCGGCAGTACCGGGATCTTCTTCTTATGGGAATCATCGAACAGACCTTCAGCCTTGAGCTTTGCAAACAGGAGCCTGTACTTCTCATACAGGTCACCTGTACCGCTCCTGGTCATCGACAGGACCTTGATCTGATATGTACCTGACGGTGAATAAATGGCAACCGTTCCCTTTATGGTGACCTTATCACCTACAGCCGGCTTAAAGTCTACCTTGGCAAAATAGTTGCTGAGCATGATGCACGATACTGCAGCTGTCTTGTCCTTAAGCTTAAAATAACAGTGATTGCTCTTCGCTACAGTGAAATCAGATATCTCAGCCGTAAGTTCAAAATAGTTGAGAGCAGGATCTGCAGACAACAGATCACTGACGTAATTATTAAGTGAAGTTACGCTGTCAAATCTATGCATATATCAAAGACTCTTCTCATAATTGCTGAGAACTCCGTTGATATATGACGAGGAGTTGTCATTACCGTACTTCTTTGCAAGTTTTACTGCCTCATTGATGGAGACGGAAGTATGGATCTCTTCTATGTTCTTTATCTCATAGACGGCTATCTCAAGTATTATCCTGTCAAGTACCGGAAGACGCTCGAGCTTCCAGTTCTTGAGGAAAGGCGAATACTCGCTGTCGATGCTGTCACGGTTATCGATGATGCCTTTTGTGAGCAGCATAAAATAATCAATATCTTTATCAAGGATCTCATTATACTCAGGGTTCTCCCTGAAGATCTGAAGCTGTGTAAGATAGTCTTCTTTACGGTAATAACTCTGATAAATGAAGAGAAGTGCTGCCTCTCTTGTCTTGATCCTGCCTGTAGATGTATCTGAACTCATCTGAACCTCCCCGGAGGCAAAATCCTGTCAAGGAACTTCTTAAACCTGCTTGAATCGGAGAACAGAAAAGAGCCGACAAAATAGCCTACTAAAGTAAAAATGATAATAAACAGTGTTTTGAAAAAACCGAATATGCACAGAAGAAGCGCAATAACAAAAAAACAGAAAGCGAAGATCGCTCCCGCTTTTGCATTCTGAAGTCTCTCAAAGATCTTAGACAGGAACCGTTCCATCTTTATCTGCCTTCAACCTTAGCAACTGCTTCTTCAACACGTGCAACCCTGACCGATACGTTCTCGACGACGATACCGGTAAATCTCTCAATATCCTTCTTGATCTTCTCCTGTACCTTGGACATGGATGCAGGAATCTCAACATTGGAATAGAGAACGCAGGACAAAGACAGCTTGATGGCACCATCCTTACCGGGAGATACGTGACATCTTGCACTCTTTATGCCCACCTGTGCAGATTTTGCTGAATTGAGAGCGATGCTCTCGATGGCATCAGATCCGATGTCAACAGATCCGATATCAGTCTTACGGAGCCTTGTTCTGTTAAGCCTGCCGTAAGTGATCGTGTTCGTAATGACCATGATCGAAGTAATAAGGAAAAGCACCAGAACGGCTGCATAGACATACTTGCTGACAGGACCGTTTGCAATGGATGACAACGGTGAGAGAAGATCGGAAAAGATGCCGTCATCTACAAGCGCATAGAGGAGGATCACAGACAGTAATGCAATAAATACCGAATATATGAATGATAAGACTCTTATGAATGAATTCACGTAACTCTCCTCTCAATCCTTAAATTTGAACCATGCTCCCTGGCCGTTATCCTGATCATCTTCACTCTTCTCTTCTGAAGATGTCTTCTCTTCTGTCTTAGGGGTGGGACTTACATAGAATGCGCTGATATCATCAGCATCATCGCTGTCATTAGTCCCCGCTTCTTCAGATCTGTCTGCCTTCTCGACAACTCCACAGACATATACGTCTACCGAATCGACCTTAAGTCCGGTAAAGTTCTCGACGTCAGACTTGATCTTCTCCTGAACGTTCCATGCAACCTCGGGAATGATCTTCCCGTATTCGATCACAGGATATACAGTTACCGATACAGTGTTGTTATCCTTCTCATCGAAAACAACACGTACCCCTTTGCCTTCATGGATAACTCCTGCCTTCTCTTTGAGAGCAACGGCAAAAGAAGGCACCAATGACACAACTCCGTCAATGTGAAGAGCTGCCTCAGCCGCATACTGGGCTACAAAGCCCTGCGTCATCGAACGATCGCCCTTAATCGATTCCGAACCGGAATTGCTGTTCATTGGTGCTCCTTGATTACGCCCGTTGGCGTATTAATTCTTAAGCTCTTTCAAGATACTCGCCGGTTCTTGTGTCAACTCTGATAACCTCATCCTGGTTGATGAACAGAGGTACCTTAACTGTAGCACCGGTCTCGAGTGTTGCATACTTTGTTACGTTTGTTGCAGTGTCTCCCTTAACGCCGGGTTCACACTCAACGATCTTGAGTTCAACTGTGATGGGAAGCTCAACAGAGAAGATCTCACCCTTGTATGAAAGGATCTTGCAGATCATCTCTTCCTTGAGGAACTTGATGCCGTCACCGATCTTATCTGAAGAGATAGGTGTCTGGTCATAAGTCTCCTGATCCATGAAGTAGTAAAGCTCACCGTCATTGTAGAGGTACTGCATATCTCTTCTCTCGAGCTGAGCCTGCTCAAACTTCTCGTTAGGGTTAAATGATCTCTCAACAACTGAGCCTGTCTTAACGTTCTTATACTTCGTTCTTACGAAAGCTGCTCCCTTGCCGGGCTTTACGTGCTGGAACTCAACGACCTGGTAAACCTGACCGTCCATCTCAAAGCACAAATTGTTCCTAAAATCGCCTGCGCTGATCATAAAGTTCTCCTTTATTATTTAATTAACTGATTAATTTTACTTGAAAATGCCGATTAGTGCAAGTTTTTCAAAAACGGCCGAAAAATCTGACGATCTTCTCAAACGGCCTCTTCAGTGCAACATACCAGATCTCCTTCTTCGAATAACGCTCGACCATGATGGTATAACAGCCTGCAAGTCGCCCTGCAATAACATCCGTGAAGATCTGGTCACCTATCATTGCCGCCTCTTCATTGACCGCTCTCATCTCCTGAAGTGCGCGCCTGACACCGGAAGGATTCGGCTTGTGAGCATAAGTGATACAAGGGATATCGAGCATCTGCGCGATCCTTGATGACCTGCCCGTCTTGGCGTTGGAGACAAGGCAGAGCTTGAAGCCCTGCTTCCTGAACACCTCAACACACTCCCTGCTGAAATCAGTGGGCTCAGTTGCATGATCCGGACCAAGCGTATTATCGAAGTCCAGAAGAAGTGTATTTATGCCGCGTGATCTCAAGTCCTGAATGTCGATGCTCTTGACGGAATCAACGACCGTATCAGGCTTCATTGCTTTGAAAATATTCATAAAATGGCCTTTTCGTCAGATTTTATACTGAAATTCTATATTTAATAGTAATAAAAGTAAATAATTTTCAAAGAATGTGATAATATCTACTCGTTTAGTCTATAAATATTCTGAGGTGATATATGAAAGTTACAAAATTTGGCGGTTCATCACTCGCAAACGCTTTCCAGATACAGAAAGTATGCGACATTGTCCTCTCCGATCCTGACCGCAGAGTCGTCGTTGTCTCTGCCCCCGGTAAGAGAACCAAGGACGATACAAAGGTAACAGATCTTCTGATCGATGTTGCTAAGGCAAGGATCGCAGGCGGTGATTACAAAAAGCCCCTCGGCATCGTTTTGGAAAGGTTCAGGGAGATTGCAGAAGAACTTGATATCGTTGACGTTCTTCCCAGCATTGAGGAAGCTATCACGAAAGTTGTTGAAGCTACCATAACCGACACAGTTCTCTATACCGATTCCGTCAAGGCAATGGGTGAGGATTCAAGCGCCCGTGTCGTAGCTGCATATCTTAACTCCACAGGGCACAAGGCTGTCTATTGTAACCCTAAGGAAGCCGGTCTGCTAATCGAACATAACGATGCAGGCAAGGGCGTAGTTCTTGACGAATCATACGACCACCTGTCCAAGCTTGTTAAGGATAATGAGACATTATACATCTTCCCCGGTTTCTACGGATACAACAAGGCCGGCCAGATAATCACTTTCTCCAGGGGCGGTTCCGATATCACAGGTTCCATCCTGGCAGGTGCGCTCTGTGCAGAGGTTTATGAGAACTGGACTGACGTGGATAACGTATATGCCGTTAATCCTTCACTCGTAAGTAACCCCTTCCCTATCCGCGAGATCACTTACGATGAGATGAGAGAGCTTGCTTATGCAGGTTTTACGGTTTTGCACGAGGATGCACTCTTCCCCGTTTATGTCAGAGGCATTCCGGTTAACATCAAGAACACGAATAACCCCAAGGCTAAAGGAACCTGGATTGTATCCAAGAGAACACATTACGATTCACTTATTACCGGTATAGCCGGTGAGAAGGGCTTCGTTACCATTACGATCAACAAGTATCTGATGAACCAGCAGGTAGGATTCCTCTTCAATGTAATGAGGATATTCATGGAGGAAGGCGTATCCATCGAACATATTCCTTCCGGTATCGATACCGTAACAGTTATCGTCCGCAAGAAGTATTTCACGCCTGAGGTCCAGGAAGTCATCTGCAACAGGATCCTGAAAGAGCTCGGAGCTACAGATATCAAGGTAGAGCGTGACCTGGCGATTGTCATGATCGTCGGTGAAGCCATGGCAAATTCAGTCGGTATCATGGCTAGAGCCGCATCAGCACTCAGCAATGCCGGCATCAACCTGAGGATCGTTAACCAGGGCGCATCCGAGATCTCCATGATGTTCGGTGTGGCCGAGTCTTATTGCTCATATGCCGTGAAGGTTCTTTATAAGGAATTGTTCAGGTATTGATATTAATTAGGCGAATGTAAAATGGCTGCCGCGGTTGTGCGGCAGCCATTTTTTGTTAGTGAAGTATTATTTATTACGGATTTGTGCAAACGCCCTTGGAATTGAACTTGTACTTTTTGCCGTTGATCTTGAGCGTGCAGTTATAAGCCATTGCACCTTTTGCATTAAATTTGCCAAGTCGTTCATTCTTAAAGTAATACCATTTCCCACCTATTTTCTTCCAACCGACAGCCGGCTTACCTTTTGCATCACAATAACACCAATAATCACATCTGGCATCATAATGATATAACCATCCTTTAAAAGCTTTGCCATTTTCCGTAAAGAGATGTCCTTTATAATCACACAATTCTTTCCCACTATCTGTAAAGTCTTTATACTCCCAATCATAACTATTTCTATCAAATCTGACATTAACCTCGCCTTCTTTACAGAAATAATACCAATTACCTTTTATCTTGTGAAACCCCTTGCTGACCATCGCACCAGATTTCTTAACGTATGTGTAGCCTCCCCAAGCACCACCGAGCTGTACCCATTGACTAGTTCTCAGTTTTCCGTTTCTTTTGAAAAAATAAGTTTTACCCTTAATCACTCGATTCCCGTTATCATTGGAATCCTCGCCAAGATACTCCGGATAACGATATCCTTTTTTATTGAAATAATACCAACTGCCATTTATCTTTTTCCAACTGTTCTTTACATATTTAGTCGAAGAAGTGTAATAGCGATAATTGAATTTACCAACCTTCCTCCAACCTTTATTAGTTGCAGCAAACGTCTGACACGGAATGATGGCAACCAGCATACAGACGATCATAACTGAAGCCAAAAACTTACGCAATGAACTTTTCATGATAAATCCCCCAATCTGAAAAAGAATCATTAATTAATTCGACATAATGAAACATTATAAAGCTAGTCTATCACTATTACATCAGTTAATAATGAACTAACTGTTAATCGAAATTTATCAAATTAAAAACACCACTTTTTTTGCAAAAATACAGGATCTTTAACAAAGGCTGCAGCTGTTGCGCAGCCTTTATTGATTGATATTTTTTCGAATTACTTGTTCTTACAAACGCCCTTGGAATTGAACTTGTACTTCTTGCCGTTGATCGTAACTGTACGGTTCACATAAGCAACAGAAGGACCATATTGACCTTGTTTAGTGAAATAGTACCATTTCCCTTTGATCTTTTTCCACCCTTTCTTAGACACTGCAGCACCGGATGAATTCAGGTATGTGATACCATATCCTGTTTCTATCCACTTGCTCTTATGCATCCTGCCGCCGAAATCGAAATAATACCACTTACCGTTGTCTTTGACCATGCCCGGCTCATATCCGTAAAGAGAATGCTCACGCATCATGATGCCGTCCTTTTGGAAGTAATACCAGTATTTCCCTATCTTCTTCCACCCCTTGGCATATTTCTTTGATGTAATGTAGTATCTCCACTCATAGCGGTCATCAAAGGCTTTGCCAGCTTTCCTCCATCCTGTCTTACCGGCGGCAAATACCTGGCAAGGAATGATAGCGACCAGCATGCAGACTATCATGACTGAGGCAAGTATCTTACGTAAAGAACTTCTCATAGCTATATCCTCCTATATGTATATCTACCCTTGATTTTATCACTGATAGAGATCGCCACTGACAAAATTATGGGCACTATATTTATCTAAGATGCACAACAGACATGCAAAAAAAGTTCCCCACTTTCGAAGTGAGGAACTTTTGATCATATTACCAATGGATCACTCTCCGCCGCCATCCGGCTGAGGTTCCGGTGTGGGATCAGCAGGAGGGTCTGCTGTAGGATCTGCCGTAGGCTTTGCGGTCGGCTTAGCTGTAGGCTCTGCTGTAGGTTCTGCAGTAGGCTTTGCTGTAGGCTTAGCTGTGGGCTTTGCGGTAGGCTTTGCCGTAGGAGCAGCTGTCGCAGGTGCAGCCGTAGGTGCTGCGGCACGTGTGGGCTCTGCAACAGGCTGTGTATATTCCGTAGGGAGCGATGCAGGATCATCCGGTTCAACAACACCGGGATCGACTTCATCTGATGACTCTGAAGTATTATCAGTTTCCATGATCGAAGTAGGCTCACCTTCAGGAGCTTCCATAGAGATCTTATCGTTAAGGATATATCCTGTAACATTTGTGGTTGTCGTGATCTTGCTGAAGAGGTTCTCTGCAGACAATACAGTAACCGCATCCCCCCTGTTCAGGGAAGCGACGAGCGTGCTGTTGATGTCAGCCTGGGCAAAAACCGGTGTTCCGTCCTCGATTACATAGTAGATGAGATTATCAGAACTTGTCTGTGTCGTCTCTGCACTGCCCTTGAAGAGATCCTTGAAATTGAAGATCAGATACATCAGACCAAAGCCGATGACAACGCTGATCAGGAAGATTACAACAGGAATGACAAAAGCTGCGATCTTCCTTTTCTGATTCCTTCTGTCACGATCATTGCGGACAGGCTCACTATAGCCGCCGTAATCCTCGATATCGTCATCGTCATCCTCATAATAATCACCCTGCTCATTAGGATTGAACGGGATCGTATCGGAAGCTGCTGGCTGAGTCCTCTGGGGTTGACGGGATGCCCTTCTTGAAGCGGGAGCCCCGGATTCGGAAGGATCTCCGAAAGGCGTGTAGGAATCAGCTTCCTGCGCTCTTGCATTAACCATCGTGGCATCAGTTGCCAGGTGACTTCCGATAACTGCATCACCGGGAAGAAGGAATGTGGATTCGATTTTCATGCAGATTGCAGTAAGTCCTGACTTGATGCCGAAATTCATGGCAGAATTCATAAGCTCACGTGCCTTCGTCTCAGGGCTGACCTGTCTGACGAGGATGAGATTACGCATCTGAGCAGGCATCAGGTGAGAGATGCCAAGACCCATAAGGAAGATCTCGTCGTTATCTTTCAATTTGAGCTCGACCTTCTTGGAAGGTACAACAGGTCCGTCCTGAGGCATCTTACCAAGATACTGGGTAAGGTTCATGTTATCGGGATGGCTGATCTCCTGTTCAGGAGTGATCGCGCCCATCTGTACATACTTATGTGCTACAGTGTGTTCCTCTGTGAGGACCATGAGACGGTTGTCACGGAGAAGTGTAGCCTTTGTGTTACCTACATGGATGACCCTTAAGATGTCTCCTTCGATGACGATCATTGTCATAGATACTTTGAGGGGCGTACCTACTGACGCTGATACCTTGCATACACGGAGATTAAGAACGCTTACGACCTGGTTCGAGAAAGCTTCAAAATCAAGAACAGGTGACTTGGAAGTGCTGGCAACGATCTGCTCTAACTCCCTGTTGAGGTCGATATTGAGCATGGCGCCTGCATTGTCAGGACCGATACATGAGAAAACGGCACATACCTGGATAGGCGATGTTGACCTCGCAGTCCTTAAGAACTCGTTAGGAAAATCCTCCTTCTTCCTCGACAGAGTCAGGAAGAAAACATTCTCCTGAGGCTGATTAGCTATAAGGTTAGTCTCACATATACAGGTGGATACTGTCTTACTCATATTACTTCCCCCAAATAAAATTATGAAGCTTTGCGTTAGTCTGTTTAAAATCGATGATCATCATCCAGGGATTCTTCTGGACCTTGTACATCTTATCCTCAGGGACTCTGTACTGCTTAAGGTCATGAGCTCCCTTTGCACCGTAATAACCGACCCTCATGAGATCCTTAGGCTGCATATTAGTCTCGAACATGCCCGTAGACTTCTCAAGGAGTCTGATCTTCTCGAAATAATTCATGTCGCCGACCTTCTCGATAAGTGCCTGTGCGATCGTCCTCTGACGTGAAGTCCTGACGAAATCAGAATCCAGATACCTGATCCTTGACCAGGCAACGGCCTGAACACCGTTAAGTGTCTGTCTTCCGCTTGAAGAGATCTTGGGCGACTTGGATCCCGTCCACTTATTCTGGTAATCAATAAACTCATTGGCATACTTGACCTCATCGGCGCTGACAGTGATGTCAACACCGCCGCACATGTCAATAACGCCTGCGGCACTGGTAAAATCAAGCATTACGAAACGCTGGATATCAAGATCGAATGTCCTGTTGATCGTATTGATCATAAGGCCTACGCCGCCGTAAACATATGCGGAATTAAGCTTTTTGAGCTTCTTGCCGGCAGTAGCATCAGTATCACCGATATATACGCCGATATCTCTCATGAGAGACGTGAGCTTAACAGTGTTATCCCTCTTATTGATGGTAACGACGATCATTGAATCCGTACGGCACTTATAATCAGATACCTTACGGGAGTCGATTCCGTAAACAAGGATGTTCTCGATATCTGGATCCTTCTGTTTGACCTCGATGATGGGATGCTTGGGATCGAAGAACACGCGGGTATGGCCGCCGTCCTTCCAGGCAGACTTAACATCACCTCCGGTAAGGCTCTCACCGGTCTTGAGCTCGAGAGTGTCATACTCCTCGCTTGAGACTGTAGGAATATATATGTACGTCCTGCCAAGCTTGATATAGAAATACAGGAATACGCCAAGGATCAGGCCAAGTACGATGCACAAAAACCTGATAAGCACCTTCCCAAAACTGTTTTTCTTTTTATTATTAACGTTACTTTTGCTCATAAACAGATCTCCCTAAGTAATTAAGGCAAACGTATTATAAACTAAAAATCTTATTTTTCAAAATATATAATAAAAATAACGGAGTATTCTTACAAATACCCCGTTATCAAGTTAGTTCTTATCTATCTTACGATCAGATAACGCCCTGTGCGATCATGGCATCAGCGACCTTGAGCAGACCTGCGATGTTAGCACCTGCAACATAGTTGTCAGGCATGCCGACCTTCTCAGCTGTTGTATCAACATTGTTGAAGATGTTCTCCATGATACCCTCGAGCTTGCTGTCAACCTCATCGAAAGACCATGACAGTCTAGCGCTGTTCTGGCACATCTCAAGACCGGATGTAGCAACACCGCCTGCGTTAGCAGCCTTACCAGGACAGAAGTAAACCTTGTTTTCCTGGAGATACTTGGTAGCATCAAGAGTTGTAGGCATGTTAGCGCCCTCTGCAACGATCTTTACGCCGTTGGCAACGAGTGCCTTAGCAGAATCGAGGTTGAGCTCGTTCTGTGTAGCGCAAGGAAGAGCGATGTCACAAGGGATCGTCCAGATGCCCTTTGAACCGTTCTCATCAGCTGTGTACTTAGCAGAAGGAACTGCCTTAACGTACTCAGAGATACGTGCTCTTCTTACTTCCTTGATATCCTTAACGACATCAAGATTGATACCGTTCTCATCGTAGATATAACCGTTGGAGTCAGACATGGCAACAACCTTTGCGCCGAGCTGTGTTGCCTTCTCACAAGCGTATGTAGCAACGTTTCCTGAACCGGAGATAACTACTGTCTTGCCTGCGAATGAATCATTGTGCTTCTTGAGCAGGCAGTTTACGAAGTAGCACAGACCATAGCCTGTTGCCTGTGTTCTTGCAAGAGAACCGCCAAATGAGAGACCCTTACCTGTAAGAACGCCTGTGAACTCGTTAACGATCTTCTTGTACTGACCGAACATGAAACCGATCTCTCTTGCGCCTGTTCCGATGTCACCTGCAGGTACATCGAGGTCAGGACCGATATGTCTGTAGAGCTCTCTCATAAAGCTCTGGCAGAAAGCCATAACTTCGTTATCGGACTTGCCCTTGGGATCGAAGTCGGAACCACCCTTGGCACCACCCATGGGGAGTGTTGTGAGTGAATTCTTGAAGATCTGCTCAAATCCGAGGAACTTAAGGATCGAAAGGTTAACTGAAGGATGAAGTCTCAAACCGCCCTTGTAAGGTCCGATGGCACTGTTGAACTGGATCCTGTAGCCACGGTTGATCTGGATCTTACCATTGTCATCAACCCATGCTACTCTGAACATGATCTGTCTCTCAGGCTCAACGATCCTCTCGAGGATCTGCTTTTCCTGGATGTCAGGACGAATTGCGAGTACAGGCTCGATAGAAGAAAGGAACTCATAAACAGCCTGATGGAACTCGGGCTCATTAGGGTTCTTCTTGATAACACCCTGCATAACGCTGTTAAGATACGAATTGCTTACTGTGTAATCCATAATTACCGCCTTTCTTGCGCTGTTTTGAAAGTTAGAACAGCATTTCTTTCATATTTCCTCGAATAATACACACTAGTGAATACCGTGGATTTTTCGTTAAGGATAATAATATAAAGTCTTGGAATACGCAATAGGTTTTCTCAAAATGAAAGAAATGATTAAAAAAATTTCATTTTTGAGGGACAATCGTTATCACAGCGTCCTCATGTGCAGCTGTCGCTTTGGTCCTTGCAGACCTGAACGGATCGTTCTCTGTTATCTCTTCAAAAGAGTTGATGCCGAACATATGGGATATCTCGTCGAAATTAGTGATATTGAGAACTCTGTCGAGCGAGATGAAGAACAGCAGCAACATAATGAGGAGCAACAGTCCCCTCCTGATGATGATAAGCCTTCTCTCAGCGTTATACTTTGCCTCGACACTCTCTTTTGTCGTATAGCCGACGAGTACATAGACCCTTCTGATGTCCTTGCGCGGCGGACGGTTCTTGTATTCCCTGTACTTCCTCTTGATCTGATTCCTGATCCTCCAGGGAAGCGCCTTAAAAAAGCGCACTGTAGCACGCCAGGAAGAACCGAAGACACCGGCTAACGTACCGGTAAACCTGCTCTTGGCATCAGAGATATATGAATCTATGTCTTTCTCGTTATAATCTGACATGTGTAGATTATATCATTTATTCAGCATTAGTTCGTCTCCTGTTTCATT
>Ga0310691_10005753_pt1 | contig 13443 bp, 6 predicted proteins | sample 176DNAGHGlowgp2_FD_203887 | JGI IMG/M metagenome (GOLD analysis project Ga0310691, IMG submission 203887) | Sheep rumen microbial communities from Palmerston North, Manawatu-Wanganui, New Zealand - 1766 DNA GHGlow gp2 (v2) (version 2) | ecosystem: Host-associated > Mammals > Digestive system >... | reverse complement strand
AAGAAAACAAAAGAAAACCAACAAAACCGGTTTTATTTTGTTTTTCTGGTTTTATTCTGTTTTCGTAAGACCGCTTTGCGGTTGAACACGAGGTGATGAACCATGTAGGCTACAAAGAAATACGAAGCCCCCTTCTGTCCCGAAGGAGGCTACTCTCAAGTAGCCCCCACGGAGCAGAAGGGGGAAAGCAGACGAAGCTGTGGCTTATTTCACCAGCTGCTTCTTTCCGTTAACGATGTAGAGACCTGCCTTCATCTGGCCGTTCACCCTGCGACCCTGAAGGTCGTAGACGGTGTCAGCCTGGCGGTTGCCGGCCTCGACGCTGCTGATGGCGGTGGTGGTGTAGTCAGTGACATAGAGCACGGGGTGACCACCCTTCTCAGCACTGAGATACCAGATGCCCTCACCGGCAGCCTTGACGAGCTTCTCGAAGACGTTGCCGTTGGTGAAGTCCTCAGCGGGAGTGGCAGATAAGGCAGGTGAGGTGGACTCGTCACCGACGGTGTCGAAGCAGTTCGTCACCTGGATGTTGTTGCCGCGAGCAAAGCTCTTGCTGTTGTCGGCCTGCACCTCGCCCATGTTGTAGCAGTTGGTAACGACAGCGTCGTTGCCGAGCCATCCGCTGATGCCGCCACACTCGTTGTTGCCAGAGATGGTGCCTGCGTTATAGCAGTTGGTGAGCTTCAGCTTCAGCTGGCCGCTGGTGTTGCAGCCCACGATGCCGCCGGCGTTCTGGTTCCATGCGGTGACGTCGGCCTCGTTGCCCAGCTGTTCGAGGAGCACCTCGCCATTGCCATCGACATGGCCCACGAAGGCACCCACATAGTGGTGACCCACGATGTAGCACGACTTGTCGAGGGTGAAGTTCTTGATGACCGCACCTGCAGTGGCCTCGTTGAAGAAGCCTGTGGGCTGCTCAGTGGCCTGGTTGTCGATGACGAGGTCGCTGATGATGTGCTTCTGTCCGTCGAAGGTGCCGGCATACTTATGCTCAGGAGTGCCGATGCCGGGGAAGGTGAGGATGGACTTCATGTTGATGTCGGCGACGAGCTTGGCGTTGGCCTTGTCGTCCTTCTGTGTGGCGTAGGCAGCAAACCAGTTCAGCTGCTTGTCGTTGGCGATGGCAAAGAAGCCGTCGGCAGCGGGCGTCATGTAGTCGAGCTGCAAAGCACCGCAGACCGTGCAGAAACCGTCCGTGAACTGGTGCGGGTCAATGTTGCTGCCATTGGTGTTCGAGAAGGTGAGCTCAGAGCCCGCCTTCGGTGTGATGCCGTCGCACTTCAGTTCACCGTTGGCATAGACGACGTCGGTGCCGAAGGGCAGAGGATAGTCATCGGTGCCAATCTTCTGATACCAGGCAGGAGCATCACTGCTGTTACCATTGAGCTTGTAACAAAGCTCACCGCTGGACAGCTGCTCCATGGTAAAGGCAGTACCCTGCAGGCCATCAATTTGATACATGTTCGTACCCTTCACTTCGCCCTTGCGCCAGAGTGCCTCACCATTGATGTTTTTGGCTGTACTCCAGCAGTTCTCGATGGTCGACTCGTTGGCACCCATCCATGCGCAGATGCCTGCATTCTCGTGCGAGCCAGTGATGGAACCCGTGTTGTAGCAGTTGCTGATGTGCACCCGTTTCTCCGAGCAGCCTACAATGCCGGCTGCGTTCTGTGCCGAGCCATTGATATTAGCCTCGTTGCCACAGTTGCGCACGATGACGCCGTCGCCCCACACATGGCCGAGGATGCCGGCGGTGAAGGCTGTGCCCTGCATGGTGCACGACTTGTCGATGATGATGTTCTCAATGATGGCACCGCCAACGGCCTGTCCGAAGAGGGCCTGATTCTGGCGGTCAGCCTTGGTGACGAGGTTCAGGATGCGATGGCCCTGTCCGTCGAAGTGTCCCTTATAGTCCTTCATGTCCTGTCCAATGGGCGTGAAGTCCAGGTCCTTCATGTCAATGTCGGCCGTCAGGCGAGCGTTGCTGGCTCCCACGCCTTTGACGTTGACGAGGTAGGCAAACCAGTTGAGCTGGGCACCAGTGGCAATGCTGTAGAAGCCCTCAGCATCGGCAGTCAGGAAGTCTTCCTGCCACAGTCCACAGACGGTGCAGAAGCCATCGACGAAGGTGTGGTCATCCACCTGTCCACCCTCATGGTTCGAGAAGGTCAGCTGGCTGCCCTCCTTCGCTGTCTTGCCGTCGCACAGCAGTTCGCCATTGGCATAGACGGCTGCATGCGAGGGGTCGAAGGTAGGATGGGCATCCTTGCTGCTACCCTCCAGGTTCTGGCGCCACACGCCGGCATTTTGGTTGCCGTTCAGTGCGTAGGCCAGTTTGCCCGATGCCACGTCGCCATTGGCGATGACAGAGGCACCCTGTGCATCATAGAGGTTGAAGATACGCTCGGTGGTGATGCCCTGGTTGTTGCGCCAGAGGTCCTTGCCGTCGTTGTCGCCTCCGGAGAGCATCGTGCCAGTGTTCCAGAAGCCTTTCACCTCTACGCTGCCGTGGCCACCAAACCATCCGGTGATGATGGCACTCTCACCGCCAGCCTTCACATTGCCCGTGTTGTAGCAGTTGGTCATGCGCGTGGCGGGGCCACCGTTCATCACCACGCCGAAGAAGGCGCAGCAGTTGTTGCCCGTGCCCTCGACATAGCCCTCGTGGCCCACGTTTTCAAGCGTCACCCAGCCGGCACCGTCCGATGCGCCGATGATGCCGCCAATCATGGCGCCGCCCTTGATGACATTGCCCGGACCGGCGATGAGGTTCTTGATGACGCAGCCGCCGTCGACCACGCCGAAGATGCCAATCTTGTCGCCACCCTCAATCGTCAGGTTGTCAATGACGTGGTAGCCACCATCGAAGGTGCCTTTGTAGCGGTGGTCGTTGTCGCCGATGGGCGTCCATGTCTGCCCGCTCATGTCGATGTCGGCCGTCAACACGGCGCTGGCATCGTTGGTGCCGCCGTTCACGATACCGGCAAACTCTATCAGCTCAGCAGCCGTGCCAATCTGATAGACGCCGTCAACGGGTTCAATGGCCCATGCGCTGGTGCTTGACAGGCAGCTGAGTGCCAGTGCAAGCAGTGAAGTAAGCTTTTTGTTCATAATGGTTATTGTTTAGTTGATAAAGGTATTTTAGTTCTTTACTTTCATAGTGACTGTCTGGCCGTGCTGCCAGGGTGAACACTGCACACGACCGTTCTTCACATAGACGATGCGCAGGGTGCGGTCGGCAGCGGCCCTCTTGCCCTCGGCAGGAGCCACCGTCACGGTGAGCTGGCGTTTCTGCAGGGTGGCCTGCAGCAGCGACAGGCTGTAGTCGCCGGTGCGATAGCCGAAGCCGTCGCCGTCGTCCTCGTAGAGCTGGCCGACGGCCTTGCCGTCACCGTCGAGGCTGACGAGGAGCGTCAGCGAGTCGGTGCGCATCTCGGCGGTGCTCTGTGCCAGGTTAGCCAGGGGGATGACGGAGCCGGGGCGCTGGCTCAGGGTGGCCTGATAGGAAGCCCCCCCTGCACCCCCCGAGGGGGGCACTATAGTATTGAACGCCATGTCAACCCGTTCCCACTTCAGCGATGGAGCTATCGTAGCCCTCTCGGGGGCTGAGGGAGAGGCCGTGGCATGCGAGGGCACCACCATCAGGTCGCCCCCCAGCAGGAACGCCTTGTCCTCGGCACGCAGGCTGAGGTCCTTGGCATCGGCCATGAACAGGGGCCGCATGACCGGCATGCCGTTGACGGAGGCCTCGCGGAAGAGGGTGTAGATGTAGGGCATGAGCACATAGCGCCGGTTGATGGCGGTGCGACAGGCACTGAGCACCTCGGGGGTGAAGGCCCACGGCTCCTGGTCGACGCTGCCCTTGATGCTATGGTTACGCACGAAGGGGAAGTAGACGCCCATGGCGGTCCACTGTGCCAGCAGGTCGCCGGTGGCACTCTCACAGAAGCCGCCGATGTCGGGGCCGCTGAAGGGCTGGCCTGAGAGACCGAGGGTGAGGCTCATGGGAATGCTGAGCTGCATCTGCGCCATGGACGACAGGTTGTCGCCCGTCCAGGTGGCCGCATAGCGCTGACCGCCGAGGAAGTTGCTTCGTGAGAGGATGAAGGGTCGCTTCTGTGGGTTGGCCAGCAGCAGGCCCTGACGGCTGGCACGCACCATCTGCATGCCGTAGACGTTGTGGTATCGCAGATGAGTGTTGAAAGCTCCGTTCCCGTGCTGGTTGTCGAGGGGCATGGTGTTGCCGGGCAGCTCGAAGGCCGTCGGCTCGTTCATGTCGTTCCACACACCGTCGATGCCAGTGGCCATGTAGTCCTTGTAGAGCGTGGCCCACCACAGGCGGACATCCTCGCGCATGAAGTCGGGGAAGTGGCAGAGTCCCGGCCACACCTTGCCCTCGAAGGGCTTGCCGTCGCGGTCCTTCACATAGTAGTCGCCCGCCATGCCCTGGTCGTCGACGAAGTAGCCCTTCTCGGCCTTCACGCCGGGGTCAATCATATAGACGGCCTTGAAGTTCTTCTGATGCAGGTAGTCGTTCAGCCCCTTCGGGTCGGGGAACTCGCGGGGGTTGAAGGTGAAGATGCGGTAGCCGTCCATGTAGTCGATGTCCATCCAGATGACATCCGACGGGATGTTGAGCAGTCGCAGCGTGTCGGCTATCTCCTTGACGCGTGTGTCGGGCTGATAGCTGAAGCGGCACTGCTGGTAGCCCAGTGCCCACAACGGGGGCAGCTCCATGTGTCCGGTGAGGTCAGCCAGCGCCTGCATCAGCGCCTTGGGACTGTCGCGCTCGATGACGACGACGCGGAAGGCTGGTCCGTCGCTTGCAAAGACGATGTCGTCGTCGGTGGTGATGGTCTGCCGCCAGGTGTTGTCGGCAATGATGCCAAAGGCGGTGCCGTCCTGTCGGAGGCCCATCACCCAGGGATGACTCTGGTAGAGGTGTGTGCCACCGTCGACGCTATAGGCCGGGGTGTCGACGTTCCACAGGCTGATAGTGCGTCCGTTGCGGCGCAGGGGGCCGGTCACCTCGCCCGTGCCGTAGAGGTCGACACCCTGTCCCACATGGATGGTGGCGATGTGCTTGCCGTCGCGCTCGCTGAACACTGGGCGCAACGAAGCCCCCCCGTTGGCTGCGCTCGAGCTTTGCTCGCTTGCTGCCAAAGGGACGCAAGAAGGGGAAGCCGCCGGCGTCAGCTCCTTGACGAAGATGGGCGAGGACTGGTGCTGCGTGGCGTCGTAGTCCTTGGGGATGTACACAGCCGCGCCGTCGGCTGTGATAAAGGAAGCCTGAGCCATCGCCCCGAGGGCAATGGCCAGGCTACCTAACACCAAACTAACTTTTCTATACATAAACATTACTTATAAATCTTCCTTACGGTGCCATCGCTGCTGCGGACGATGTTGATGCCATGGCGCAGCTGCTGCTGACGGATGCCGCCCAGTGAGAAGACGGCCTCGTGGCTGGTGCTGGTGCTGACGACGCTGATGCCCTCAGTGTCGGCATTGACATACTGTCCGTCCTTGAGGATGACCACGCCATGGGTGGCGTCGAGCACGGGATGCTCGTCGGTGCCCAGCGTCTGGTAGAACACGGTCTGACCGGCACCCTGGTTGATGTCATAGCAGAGCTTGCCGCTCATGACGTCGTCGAACTGTGCCTGCTGCACCTGACGGCCGTCGACCTCGAAGCAGTTGGTGAAGCTGACACCACCGCCGTTGTAGCGTGCGAAGGTGCGGTCGCCGTCGATGGCCTCGGGAGCCACCAGACCGCTGTTGTAGCAGTTGATGACCTCAGCATGGTCGCCCAGCCAGCCGCTGATGGCGCCACACTCGCGCTGGCCCACCACCTCGCCGGTGTTGTAGCAGTTGACGATGCGGATGGTAGCCTCGCTACCGTCGTTCACGCCCAGGATGCCTGCGCCGTTGGGGCCAGTGGCACCCACGTTGACCATGGCCTCGTTGCCACAGTTCTCGATGGTGAGCAGGTTGCGGCCAAAGACGGTGCCGACGATGCCGGCCGACCAGCCGATGGAGTAGATTTCGCAGCTGCTGTCAACGATGACGTTCTTGATGGTGGCACCATTGACCAGACCGAAGAGGCCCTTGTTGCCCTCCTGCGACTCAATGAGCATGTTCTTGATGCGATAGCCGTGGCCGTCGAAGGTGCCCATGAAGGGACGCTTCACGTCCTGGGTGATGGGGTTGCCCTCTTCGTTGGTCTCGCCGGTAGGCTCGTCGTAGCGACGGCCGATGCCCTCGAAGCTGATGCCCTTCAGGTCGATGTCATTCGTCAGGTCGACGATGATGTTGCCGTCGATGGCTCCGGTGTTGATGCCGTCGGCCAGTGCCTTCAGCTGCTCGCCGGTGCGGATGAGGCGTGCGCCGCAGACGCTGCACACGTCGTCAGTGTACTGGTGCTCGTCGCGCTGCAGGTCACCCTGCGTGTTGGTGTAGCTCACACCGGGCTTCATGGTGCCGTTGCAGCTCAGCGAGCCGGTGGCGTAGACCATGGCGTGGTCGGCGAAGGGCACGGGGTAGGCATCGCTGCCCAGGTTCTGGCGCCAGGCCTCGCCGGCACCGCCGCTGTTCAGCTTGTAGGCCAGCTCGCCCGAGGCCAGTGCCGACTGCGGCACGACGGTAGCGGCGTCGTCAGTCAGCTCGACGATGTTGTCGGTGTAGTAGCAGTTGCGGCGTGTGTCCACGTGGCGGGCAATGACGGTGCTGTTGCCAGTGAGGCTGAGCAGCGACGCTGCCACGTAGCAGTTCTCGATGACGGTCTCAACATTGCCATGGGCATAGCCGATGATGGCGGCCGAGCCCTCGCTGTCAGGAGCGTTCATGGAGCCGACGAAGCCGCAGTTGCGGAAGGTGGCTGTCTCGTGGGACACGGCGAAGAAACCACCGTGGGTGGCATCGCCAGGATAACTGCCGGTGATGTTGACGCCGACGATGATGTTCTCGTAGGTTGAGGTGCCACGGCTGACGAAGCCCAGACCGCCGATGAAGCGCTGTGTGCTCTCGATGGTGCCGTCGACAACGAGGTTGCGGATGGTAGCGTTGAGAACCACCTTGAACAGTGCCACGCCGTCGTAGGACACGTTATAGTTGACGGTAATCTTGTGGCCCTGACCGTCGAAGATGCCCTCGAAGGCCATCGACTCGTCGTTCTCGTTGGTCGTGAAGGCGTTGCCGCCAATCATCACGTCCTGCTGGGTGTACTGCGTGAAGTCGATGTCGGCCGTCAGACGGGCGTTCACCTTCTTGTTGCCATGGTTTACCAGGGCGGCAAACCAGTTCAGGTCGCTGGCTGACGACAGCTCGTAGAAGCCGTTCACCTGCTGCTTGTAGTTCTTGTCCACGTCGCCACAGGCGCTGCAGATGCCTTCAACAAAGGCGTGGGGGTCGCGGTTGGACTCATTGGTGTTGGAGAAGGTCAGGTCGCCGCCCTTCGACGTACCGTCGCAGAACAGGTCGCCGACGGCATAGACCACGCCGTGGCTCTTGAAGGGCACGGGGTGCATGTCCTCGCCGAGGCGCTGGAACCACACCACGTCGTCGCTCTGGCTGCCGTTGAGCTGGTAGCAGATGGTGCCGCTGCTGAGGTCATACTCATCCTCGCTGATGCTCGTGCCCTGGTTGCCGTAGGTGTCGAAGTTGTTCAAGCCCTTGCCACGGCCGTTGCGCCAGAGCGAGTTGCTGCCATCCATGCCGATGACGAAGCCGGCGTTGTAGCAGTTGGTGATGGTCGAGCCATTGTCGCCGACCCATCCGCAGAGGGCTGCACTCTCGTTGGCGCCACTGATGCCGCCCGTGTTGAAGCAGTTCTTCATCACGATGCCGCAGGCGCTGCCCATGCTCACGCCGCAGATGCCGGCGGCGTTCTGGTTCACTGCACCCACGGCGCCCTCGTTGCCACAGTTCTCGAAGGTGACGCTGCCGCCACCGTTGGTGCCACCGGCAATACCGCCGACGAAGGCCTTACCACTGATGGTGCAGGTAAAGTCAACGATGACGTTCTTGATGTAGGCCCCGCCGTTGAGCACGCCGAACAGACCGACATACTCCTGCTCAGGCAGGTCGATGGTCATGTTCATGATGTAATGCTCCTGTCCGTCGAAGGTGCCACGGAAGGGGCTGCTGACGGTACCGATGGGCTGGTGGGTGACGCCAGTCATGTCGATGTCGGCGGTGAGCACGGCGCTGATGCCGCCGTTGCCGCTGGCCACCATGTTAGAAAAGTCCTCCAGGTCCTGGGCGTTGCCAATCTGGTAGACATCGCCTTGCTGGTCCAGGGCGTAGGCCCTGCTGGTGCCCATCAACACGCATAGCACGACGATGAGCGCGGAAAGGAATTGTTTCTTCATCTTCTTAAATCTTTTAGTTATTAATATATTCAGCTTTTATGGTCTCTTTGAAGATGTCGACGGTGATGCGGTAGCGACCGTCCTTGGTCAGCGTCCACTTCGTGTCGTCGCCGCCGGTGCGCAGCATGCCGTCAGTGAGCATGTCGGCATCCTGGCGGTAGGGGTGCAGCGCCTTGGGGTGCCAGCGGTCCTGGCCCTGGAACTTGAAGCTGGCCGGCTCCTCCACCTCGGGGTGGCGCTTCAGCTCGCCCTCCCACGTCCAGACGTAGGGGTTGTCCAGGCTCTGCTTCATCAGCAGCATCTTGCCCTCGCACTTCCAGCCCACCTCGGTGGCGCCGCCGGCAATGAAGAGCTCGCCCCAGGGTACGACAATCTCGCCGCGTAGCACACGCACATGGGGGTTGACGGTGAAGCGGTAGTGGTCCTCGCCTACGGGCACCTGCCAGGCAGCCGCCGTGGCATCGGTGGTCTCCTTATAGCCTAAGCCCTTGTTGACGATGCAAGCATCCTTCAGCAGCGGCACTAAGTAGCGCGTGTCGCGGTCGGCCTTCTTGGTCGTCTGCAGGCGCAGCTCGCCAGCCAGCAGAGTCCCGGCATACTTGAAGCCGCCATCGGGGGTGGCCGTCAGCTGCTGCACACCGCCTGGCACGGCCGAGCCGCTGATGAACAGCGTCTGCGCAGCGGCGGGGCTGAATGTCAAATGACAAATGACAAGTGATAAAACTATCAGAAGCTTTGTTTTCATAATGCTTAATGCTTAATTCTTAATTAATAATGCTTAGTAGACTCCGCAGGCACTCCCCTCCTTAATAATGCTTAGTAGACTCCGCAGGCACTCCCCTCCTTAATAATGCTTAGTAGACTCCGCAGGCACTCCCCTCCCCTCAAGGGGAGGGGCTGGGGGTGGGGTCTGTTTGGTTAGCGGTCGATACGCACGGTCACCTTCTTGTCGCAGGCGGTGATGGGCACATAGACGGTCGTCACGCGTGTCTGCTCGTTATAGTTCCATGTGCCGTTGGCCTGTGCCTGTCCGTTGACGCTGACGCCCTTCGGCTTGTCGGTGCCAAGGAACTCGACGGTGTAGGCGCGCTGCTGGGGCATGCCCTCAAAGCGGCCCTGACGCGGCTCAATGGTCAGCTGGCTGCCCTGGTGGCTGAAGCGCGTGGTGGTGAAGGCGCCCTGCTTGTAGCCCTCGGTGTCGCCCTCGTCCTCATAGAGCTGGCAGCTGCCGTCGCCACCAGGCACCACCTTCACGATGAGGCGGTCAGGACGGGTGTTGAGGTTCAGCATCGGCGGGTTGTTCACGATGACGGCGCCGGCACGCATGAAGTAAGGTATCTCTGGCTGGCTGTAGCTGTCGGTGAAGATGGTGTTGCCCTCAACCACCCGGTTGCGGCACACGTCGAACCACTTGCCTGCGGGCAGCCATGTGCGGCGGCTGGCTTTGCCGGTGGCATCGCCGGGGGTGACGACGGGAGCCACCAGGATGTCGTCGCCAAACATGTACTCGTCCTCAAACATATAGGCATTGTTCTCCTCGGGCCACTCGTAGTACAGCGGGCGGCAGATGCTCACGCCCGTGTCGTAGGCCTGGCGGCAGGCGGTGTAGATGTAGGGCATGAGGGCATAGCGCAGACGGACGGTCTCTAACAGCAGGGGGAAGTTCTCATACTTCCAGATGCGGCGCTCGATGCCCTCCCAGTTGGTGGCATGGGTGCGGAAGATGGGTGTGAAGACGCCATACTGCATCCAGCGCAGGTAAATCTCAGGGTCGTTGGCACCCGTCTGCTGGTGTCCGCCCAGGTCGTGGCCCCAGTAGCCGAAGCACACATTGGAGGCGGTGGCGGTGAAGTAAGGCTGCCAGGCCAGCGTGCCGTAGGTGGTGAACGAGTCGCCAGAGAAGCCGATGGGATAGCGGTGCGAGCCCAGTCCGCCCCAGCGGTGGAAGATGAGGGGACGGTGGTTGGGACGGTTCAGGCGCATGTCGTTATAGAACACGTGGTTGCACCAGAAGGTCTCGCCCAGACCCTCGACATACTTCGAGGTGAGGTTCTGCTGCCAGTCGAGCCACCAGAAGTCGACGCCCTGGCGCTCGCGGTCGCGGATGATGCGGTTGAACATCGTGTGGTAGAACTTAGGGTCGCTGAGGTTCCAGGGCACCACCTTCGTGTCCTTGGCCATGCCCATGTCGTCGCGCACCTCGGCAAAGTGGTCCTCATCGTCGTCCACGCCGTCGGCGGGGTGCAGGTTCAGGGCCACCTTCAGCCCGTTGTGGTGCATCCAGTCAATGAGCCCCTCGGGGTCAGGTATGGCGGTGCGGTCCCAGGTCCAGCCCGTCCAGCCCTGCGTGTGCCAGTCCATGTCGAAAATCATCACGTCCATGGGTATCTGGTTGCGCTTCACGTCGTTGACAATCTCCATGAACTCGTCGCTGGTGTAGCGCTGGTACTTGCTGTACCAGTAGCCCAGGACATAGAGCGGGGGCATGGGCTGGCGCCCGGCAATCTTGATGTAGTCGCCCAGCGCCTTCTTGTATTGGTGGCCGTAGCCCATGAAGTACCAGTCGATGGCATCCTTGTCCACCGGCTCGGCCACCCACTCGATGCCGTCATAGCGCTGGTCGAAGGCGAAGGTGGTGCTGCCGTCGCCGCGACGGGTGCGGGGCGACTCGTCGATGATGCTCCAGCCGGCACGCGAGAGCAGACCGTTCTCCATCTCCTGACGTTTGTTGTCGCCTATCTGGCCGTCCAGCGTGCGCGTGGTGCCCTTCAGGTTCAGGGCGTCGTCCTTGCCGGGATACCATGTCACGGTGCGGCCGCCCAGCTGGAACTGGATGGTGAGCACCTCGTCATTGGGAGCACCACTGCTGATGGTGCCACCTATCTTATAAGAAAGGGTGACGGCGTCGGTCTTGATGGTCAGGCGGCCGTCGCGCTCCTCGCTGGTGAAACGGGGCACGGGCAGACGGCGGTTGACCACGGCGAAGGTGGCACGGTCCTCGAACAGGCCCTTGTCGCTGTACTGGATGCGAATCATCTCTGGCGTGAGCACCGTGAAGCGTGCATGGCCCGAGGTGACAATGGCCTCAGGAGCAGCCACGGGGTTCTCGGTCTGTGCACTGGCAGTGAGACCGAGCAGTAAGGTGAGAAGGCAGAATAATCGTTTCATAACATTGTTTAGGTGGTTTTTGTTGATGCAAAGTTAAGACGAAAGGCGCGCAAACGGAAATATGCAAGTCAATGTATAAGGGATATTGGCAATATACAAAATGGAAGCCACTGTTTGTCAGTGACTTCCATCTCTTGTCCGTAGCCTTTTGTATAACGCAAATATTCGGTGCCTCAAGGGCTAAATCTCCATGATGCACTGCTCAAACTGGTCGTTCTCGACAGTGCTGCGGTTCTTGATGCGTGTCTTGTAGGTGTTCACCGTGTGCACAGAGTAGTCGAGGAACTTGGCAATGCGCTCGCTGTCGCTGATGCCCAGGCGGATGAGGGCGAAGATGCGCATCTCAGAGGTCAGCGACTGGTCGTTGGACGGCAGACGGCGGTCCTGCTCGCTGAACAGCTGGTTGTAGCGCTCCACGAAGTTGGGGAAGAGCTTGAGGAAGGTCTGGTCGAAGGCCTCGTACATGTTCTCGCGCTCGGCGTCGAGGGTCGACTGCTTCGTCATCGAGCGCAGGTCGTCATACTGGCGGGCGGTAATCTTACGGTCGATGGTGAGGAAGAGCTTCTCTAACTTCGCGATATACTCGGCGTTGGTATAGAACGAGCGGCCGATATAGGCGTTCTTAATCTTGTCGTCCTCTATCAGCTGGAGGTTGGCATGCTGCAGCTGCTCTAACTGCGAGGCAATGGTCTCGCGCGCCTCAGAGAGCTTGCGGTTCTTGCGCTTGATGAACATATAGCTGCAGAGGATGACCACCAGCAGCACCACAAAGAGGATGGAGGCGGCGATGAGCCAGTTGCGCTGCGAGCGAAGGGCGTTGTAGCGGTCCTGCTCGATGATGGGCAGGATGTCGTTAATCTCCACCTTGCGCAGGCGCGTGTTATAGAAGTTGACGTCCTCCAAGGCCTGGTGCACATAGCGGCTGGCACGCTCATAGTCGCCACGCTTGTAGATGAGGCGGGCCAGGTGGTAGAGGGCGGTAATCTCGCGCGTGGCCGTCTCATTGTCGGCAATGGCCGACTGTGCGAAGTACTTGATGGCCTCCTCCTCGTCGCCCTTCCAGATGTAGGCCCAGGCCATCTCGGCCGCCGTCATGGCCAGCAGGTGCTTGTCGTCACCACACAGCTTCAGGACGTTGCTCATCGACGTTAAGGCCTCGTCGTAGTGGTGGTCGCGCATCTGCCGCGAGCCGGTATAGGCATTCCACAGCACCGACCCCTGGGGCAACAGCTGCAGCAGCGAGTCGGTGTAGGCATTGCTGCGGGTGATGTATTTCGTGTAGAACGGCTCCTCGTGGATGTAGTCGGCCATGGAGCGCCACAGATGACTGTACTGGTCGTAATAGTCGAACAACAGCTCACCTTCGAGCGATGCACGGTCGATGTCGGTCAGCATGTCCTCAGCCTCGCTGAGGATGCCGGCCGAGATGAGGCAGAAGGCAACGGCAATCTGCGAGCGGGCGATGCGGTCGGCATGACCCTCGCCCTCAGCCAGCGTCAGGCTGTAGTAGGCATAGTGTTGGGCGGAGTCGAAGCAGTAGCTCTTATACTCATCGTAGAGCTGGTAGGTCAGGTCATAGCGCCCAGCTATGTCGACCTGTGCCAGCTTCGCCTTCAGCAGGTCGATGCGGTCCTTGCGCCCCTGCTCGTAGGTGGCGCGCTGGTCCAAGCTGGCATCTAAGCGGTCGAGCCACTCCTCCACGGTCTGGGCCTGAGTCGTCAGGGGGAAGAAAAGCAATAGCAGTAAGGTAGTAGTTTTAATGTATCTCATAGGTAGTTATTTCGTTCTTTTGGTCTAAGAAGCGTCAAAGGTAAAGAAATTCAACAAAGAAAGCGAAGAATACAAAAAGAATTAGCAAAGATTAACAATAAGGGGCCTCTCAAACTGAATATTCCATCTTGTATTGCCA
>Ga0310691_10005752_pt1 | contig 13444 bp, 14 predicted proteins | sample 176DNAGHGlowgp2_FD_203887 | JGI IMG/M metagenome (GOLD analysis project Ga0310691, IMG submission 203887) | Sheep rumen microbial communities from Palmerston North, Manawatu-Wanganui, New Zealand - 1766 DNA GHGlow gp2 (v2) (version 2) | ecosystem: Host-associated > Mammals > Digestive system >... | reverse complement strand
TATATATTTTTATGGATAAGCGGTTATTTGCCTATGCCTTGGAGGAGGCCATGGAGGCTGTGGGAACACACCGGGAACTGATCTTCCTTCCGGAAGAGGAGCTCGTGCAAAAGCCGTTATATCGTATGGCTGTCGCTCGTTCGGGGGCAGTGCGTTTTCTCAGAAGATGCTCGGCCGGCAGGATCATCCATTCCGCAACGCATGATGAAAAGCTACGGGAATTTTTGGATTTGGAAAAAGTTTTGTGAGAATTCTTGAAGTTCTGCTACGGATTATTGTATAATCATTATTTGAGTATTATGCTTCCGCAGTACTGATCGGATACAGCGTTTGAAGAATATCCGGACGAATGTTTTCCGGTTATTTCAGAATGTTTGTACCGGGCTGTGCGGAAAGATTGCGGAATAGAAGGAGAAGGAAATGAATATAGCAATCGACGGACCGGCGGGAGCCGGAAAGAGCACCATTGCCAGACTGGCAGCTAAGCGTCTTGGATTTTTATATGTGGATACCGGAGCTATGTACAGAGCTATAGCTCTATATCTGCTGGATACAGAGACGGATACGGATGATTCGGATGCATTAAAAGATGCCCTGGACCAGATCCGGATCAATATCGTGTATGAGCAGGATGTTCAGCATGTATTTCTGAATCTGCAGGATGTTTCGGCAGAGATTCGGAGCGAAAAGGTAGGCAATATGGCGTCCAGAACCTCCCAGATCAAAGCGGTCAGGGAAAAGCTGCTGGATCTGCAGAGGGATATTGCCAGAGAAAATAATGTGATCATGGACGGAAGAGATATCGGAACCAACATCCTGCCGGATGCCGAGCTGAAGATATTCCTTACCGCGTCTGTTGATGTGAGAGCAAGGAGAAGATATGACGAGCTCAGAAATATGGGCGAATGGCCGGATCTTGAGGTGATAAAGTCGGATATCGAGCAGAGGGACTACCAGGATATGAACCGGGAGATCGCACCGCTTAAGCAGGCCGAGGATGCGGTACTGATCGATTCCTCGGAAATGAGTATCGATGAAGTAGTGGATGAGATCATCCGTCTGAAGGAAGAGGCCGAAGTGCCGCAGGAGTAGGGTATGGAGATCATACTTGCAAAATCCGCCGGATTCTGTTTCGGCGTTAAACGGGCAGTGGATCTGGCCTTCCGGACAGCCGGGGAGGGGAAGGACGAGGCGGCACAAGTCTATTCCTTCGGTCCTATTATCCATAATGAGGAAGTGACAGCCAGACTCGAAAGAGCCGGCGTACGCATGGTGGAATCGGAGGAGGAGCTGAAAAAACTGCCTGCCGGATCACGCGTGATCATCCGTTCCCACGGCGTTCCCCGTTCGGTTTTCCGGGTCATGGAGGAGGCCGGCCTCATAGCGGAAGACGCCACCTGTCCCTTTGTAAAAAACATCCATAAGATCGTCAGCGAAGCGAAGGAGGATTCCGCTGTATTGCTCATCGGAAATCCCGGACATGCCGAGGTTGAGGGCACCCTTGGATGGTGCTCTGCAGATGCATTTGTGATCGATTCGGAGGCGGATGTGGAAAATCTTCCGGATTTTCCCGACCGGAAGCTGATCGTGGTCGGACAAACCACATACAGCTTAAAAAAATTTCAATATTTAGTTGAATTATTGCAAAATAAATATTATAATATTCATGTTTATCGGACAATATGCAATGCAACCGAGAAGAGACAGGAAGAAACCGCTTCCCTTGCAAAAAAGGTGGACGCCATGATCGTGATCGGAGGCAGGCATAGCTCCAATACACAAAAGCTGTATGACATAAGCAGACAGCATTGTAGAAATACTTACTACATACAGACACTTAATGACTTGGATTTGACTTGTCTTGAATCCGTAGGTAGGGTAGGTATTACTGCGGGGGCATCTACCCCAAACTATATTATTAAGGAGGTTCTGGACAGAATGTCAGAATTAAGCTTTGAAGAGATGCTGCAGGAGGAAACACCTGTATCCATCCGTCCGGGTCAGATTGTAGAAGGAAAAGTAATCGGCGTAAAACCGGACGAACTTGTAGTGGATATCCACTACAAATCCGATGGCGTTGTGACTGCAAACGAGTATTCCAACACACCGGTTGATCTTACAACAGTAGTGAAGGAGGGAGATCCCATCACGGTTAAGGTCATCAAGACCAATGACGGAGATGGACAGGTTCTTCTTTCCTACAAGAGAATTGCTTCCGAGAAGGCTTATGAGGAGCTTGAAGAAGCATTCAATAACCGCACCGTACTGAAGGGAACAGTACGTCAGGTTCTTTCCGGCGGTCTTTCCGTCAGCGTCAGCGAGTGCCGGGTATTTATTCCGGCCAGCCTTGTCAGCGATACCTATGAGAAGGATCTGGAGAAATTCATGAATCAGGAGATCGAGTTCATCCTGACTGAATTTAATCCGCATAAGAGAAGGATCATCGGTAACCGCAAGGCTCTGATCATTGAGAAGAAGAAGGAAGCCGCAAAGGAACTGTTCGAGAAGATTAAGGTTGGTGATGTAGTAGAAGGTACCGTAAAGAACGTTACCGACTTCGGTGCATTCATCGATCTTGGCGGAGCAGACGGACTGCTTCATATTTCCGAAATGTCTTGGGGCCGTGTTGAAAATCCGAAGAAGATTTTCAAGGTTGGCGACACCGTTAAGGCATTCATCAAGAATATCAATGGCGAGAAGATCGCACTTTCTCTGAAGTTTGATGACCAGAACCCCTGGATCAATGCGGATGAAAAGTATGCCATCGGTACAGTTGTTAAGGGACGCGTTGCCAGAATGACCGATTTTGGTGCATTCATCGTGCTTGAGCCCGGTATTGACGCACTTCTTCATGTATCCCAGATTGCTCTGGATCATGTAGAGAAGCCGTCCGATGTTCTGAAGACAGGACAGGAGATCGAGGCTAAGGTCGTTGACCTGAAGCTTGCGGATAAGAAGATCAGCCTTTCCATTAAGGCACTTCTGAAGGATCGCAAGGAAGATGGCGATGACGCAGCTGAGGAAGAGGCTCCTGCTGCTGCAGAGGAAGAGGCTCCCGCAGCTGAGGAGGCTGCTGCAGAAGAGGCAGCTGAGGCTCCTGCTGAGGAGTAATCCCGGCTGACGGTTACACAAATGAGAGAAAGGGCTGTGGATCATCCATAGCCCTTTTTGAAATTATGCTTGCATCTCCCTCAACAATGTGCTATAGTAATGGGGCTGTTTTAAGACGGTCCGCTGTATCGAAATATGGAATGATAGAAAGAACGTCTGAAATCATATATCTTATTTTGGAGGTTTTATAGTTATGAACAATGCAGAGATCATGAAGAGCATCGAGGATGCCCAGCTTCGTGAAAACAGCTTTTCCTTCAACGTAGGTGATACCGTTCGTGTATCCGCTATGATCAAGGAAGGCGAGAAGTCCCGTATTCAGGTATTTGCCGGTACGGTGATCAAGATTCAGGGAAGCGGCTCCAGACAGACCTTTACCGTTCGTAAGGATTCCAACGGTGTTGGTGTGGAGAAGACCTGGCCCATGCATTCTCCCCTTGTAGAGAAGGTTGAGGTTACCAGACGCGGTAAGGCAAGAAGAGCTAAGCTGTATTACCTGCGTGACCGTGTAGGCAAGCGGGCAAAGGTGAAGGAAATCCTGAAGTAATTTCGTACGAGGTTTTAAACCGGAGCCGGATCGGCTCCGGTTTTCCTTCTTATTGGAAGCTATATGAAAAAAACATATGAAAAAACATAAAAGCTCGGTAGATTACTACCTGAAACATGAGAATAAAAAGAAGCCGTCGCTGAAGGGCCGGAAAAAGCTGAGGAGACTGATCAATCTGTTATTGGTCATTTTTTCTGCAGCTGTTCTTGGCTTTGTTTTTTCTATGTTTGTGCTTCAGACCGTGCATATGGAGGGCCCCTCCATGCAGCCGGGAATCTCTGACGGGGATGTGCTTTTGCTCAATAAAAGTGCATACCTGTTTCATCATATACAGCGCTACGATATCGTCGCCATTCAGAAGATGAAATCCAAAGAGTATTTTGATATCAAACGTGTTGTGGGAATCCCCGGTGATGAGCTTTCCTGTGTGGGAGGCTATCTGATCGTTAACGGACGTCAGGTCCGGATCGGGGATGAGCCGGTTATGCTTTCTACCGCAGGCCGTCTGGAGGGCGGTGTAACGCTGGGGGATGATGAGTATTTTGTCCTGGGAGACAATACGGACTATAGTCTGGACTCCCGTTTTGTTAATTACGGAAACATTCAGAAATCAGAGATCAAGGGAAAGGTGTTTTACCGGCTGAAGCCCGGTGAGAGGAAAGGAAAGCTGAAATGAATATTCAGTGGTACCCGGGACATATGACGGACGCCCGTCGCAAAATGCAGGAAGAGATACGATCTGTCGATCTGGTGATCGAGCTTCTGGATGCGCGTATTCCGCTTTCCGGAAAAAATCCGGATATCGATAAGATGGCGGAAGGAAAGAAACGTCTTCTGATCCTGAATAAATGCGATCTGGCGGATCCTGAGCTGACAGAAAAATGGCGGAATATCTTTGAGGAAAAGGGCTTTTCCGTTGTGGAGATGGATGGCAGAGTCCCCAAGGAGGCCAGGCTGGTGACGAAGGCGGCCGAGACTCTGGCAAAGGAAAAACGCGAAAGAGATATGCGCAGGGGAATTCAGCCGAGACCCATCAAGGCTATGGTGGTAGGGATCCCGAATGTCGGAAAATCCACCTTTATCAATTCCTACGTGGGCAGGGCTTCTGCCAAAACCGGAAATAAACCGGGTGTGACAAAGGGCAGTCAGTGGATCCGTATATCGGGCAGCATCCGCCTGCTGGATACACCGGGTATTCTCTGGCCCAAGTTCGAAGACCCGGCGGCCGGTGAAAAGATTGCTTATATCGGCAGCATCAACGATGCGATACTGGATACCACGGAGCTTGGCGTTTCCCTGATTCAATATTTGCAAAAATACTATTGCAATCTGCTTTATGACAGGTATAAAATAGAGGAGTCAGACGACCCGTACGAGGCGCTGATGAAGATCGCGGAATTAAAAAAATGTTTGAAAACCGGAGGGGAATACGATCCCGACAGAGCGGCAAAGCTCTTTTTGGATGACGTCCGTTCAGCCAGAGTCGGACGTATAACCTTCGATAGACCATAAGAATTGTGAGGAAGATCTTTTGAGTATTGAAGAGAAAAAATCTGATCTGGACAGCTTCTGGGATGAGGCCTATTCCCGCGATGAGGAAAAGGAATTAAAGAAACAGAAGAAGCTGGAAGAAAAACAGAAGAAAAAAGAAGAGAAGCTGAAGAAAAAGAAGATGCGGGAATCTTCTTCTGATGAAGCGGCACAGAGCTCCGGAGAAGGGGCGGCGGCTGATGAAAAAGCGGCGGATCAGACGGGTGCCGAAGCTGAAGTGGCTTCGCCGGAGAAGGGCGGAGAGCAGGAGGACACTGATAATTCCGGCAAGGAAAAGATAGCGGCTGAGCCTTCGGGCGAAGAAAAGACGTCTGAAGTGGAGGCTGCAGACAAAGAAAAGACAGCTGAAATGGAGCCTGCGGAGGATTCTTCTGCTCCTGCCGGGAGCGAGCCCTCTTCCGATGAAGAGGATTCGGAGGATGAGCCGGAGAAAAAACGCAAAAATAAGAAAAAAAAGAAAAAGAAATCCTCTGATGATGCGGATGACGCGGGCGAAGACAGTGAAGATGATGACAGCGAAAAGTCTGAAGCGGATGAGGAGAATGGCGGCAAGGAAAGAGATAAGAATTACAATATTGTCAGGGATCTTTTCAGCCTGATCATTTATATCGGTATTGTGATCATCATCTGCTTCCTGATCATCACTTTTGTGGGACAGAGAACCACGGTGAAGGGCGACTCCATGCTGCCCACGCTGACCAACAAGGACAATCTCTGGATCGATAAGCTGACGTACAGGTTCCATGATCCGAAGCGTTTTGATATCATTGTATTCCCTTATAATGATGATGAGTTCTATATTAAGCGGATCATCGGTCTGCCGGGAGAAACGGTGCAGATCCGTGACGGGCATGTCTATATCAATGGTGAGCTTCTGGATGATCCCTACGGTGATACTGCCATGAACGACAGCGGAATCGTAGCGTCGCCCGTTCTCTTGAAAGAGGATCAGTACTTTGTTCTGGGAGATAACCGGAACCGGAGTCATGACAGCCGGTCTGCCGATGTTGGCTTTATCAGTAAAGACAGGATCACCGGCAAGGCTGTATTCCGGTTGACGCCATTTAAAAAATTCGGAAAGATAAAGTAAGCATTTGGGCCGTGGATGAGTCTGTATCCGCGGCTCTTATCACAGGGGGGGCAGGATGAATCAGGCAGAAGCAAAACAAATCTGGGACGAGATCAGGGCACTTCCTTTTTATTCCTTTCCGGAAAAGAAGGAAAGGCTGGCGGAGCTTAAGCGCGTTGCTGCCGAAAGTGAGCGTGCGGGAGTAAAGAAATATGCCGAACGGGCGGAAAAGGAGCTTCGGCTTCTGGAAAAGGAGGAAAACAGGCTTTCGGGCATGCGAAGCTGGGAGCATTCCTTTGCACCAGGAACGCTTGTAGCCGGCGTGGATGAGGTGGGCAGGGGTCCTCTTGCCGGGCCGATCCTCTGTGCGGCAGTGATCCTTCCGGAGGATGTTCTTTTTCCCTATTGTAATGATTCCAAACAGGTTAAGGAACAGCTTAGAGAGGAGCTTTATGCGTATATTCTGAAAAATGCCGTCGCTGTCGGGATCGGAGAGCGTTCGCCGGAAGAGATCGATTCCATGGGGATTGCCCCTGCAGATAACGATTCCATGCGGGATGCAGTCCTTGCGCTCGACCCTCTGCCCGGGGCGGTTCTGGTGGATGCCTTCCCTATAAAGGGGCTGGAGATACCCCAGAAGGCCATTATTAAAGGAGATACGCTTTCTCTTTCGATTGCTGCGGCCAGTATCGTGGCAAAGGTGACCAGAGACAGGATGATGGTGGAGTATGACAGGCTTTATCCCGAATACGGGTTTGCGGCTCATAAGGGCTACGGGACGAAGCAGCATATGGATGCTATCCGGAAATACGGCCTCTGTCCGATCCACAGAAGAAGCTTTATTCCGGATGACCTTCTGGCGGGTCTGTGAAACAGAAAGGATTTACTCTTTGAATAAACGGGAAGTCGGAAAAGATAAGGAAGGGCTGGCAGCATTATATCTGGAAAAAGAAGGCTGCCATATTTTGGAACGGAATTTCAGAACCAGGTACGGAGAGATCGACCTTATTGCCAGAGACGGAAAAGAATATGTATTTGTTGAGGTGAAATACCGTTCCGGCACGGGGGCAGGTGACCCGGCCGAGGCCGTTGGGGTGAAAAAGCAGGAGGTGATCCGCCGGACAGCCCTTTCTTATCTGAAAAAGAACGGAATAAATCCGGCAGAAGCCTATTTGCGTTTTGATGTTATCTCTATTCTGGGCAGTGATCTGCGGCACTACCCCAATGCGTTCTGAGCGCTTTATCTTTACAGACAGCCCAAAATCAGTTAAAATGAAGAGTCGAAGTGCATAGTCGGAGAAGGCTGCACTATCCGGCATAATCCGTTGGAATACATTGGCAGGCAGATTAATCAGATCGGAGAAAATATATGACAAAGCATGTGGCGGCCATTGTCGGCAGGCCGAATGTGGGAAAGTCCACTTTATTCAATACCTTATGCGGAGAAAAGATCTCCATTGTGCAGGATACGCCCGGCGTGACCAGAGACCGGATCTATGCGGACTGCGAGTGGAGAAACAGGAAGTTTACCCTGGTGGATACCGGCGGTATCGATCCGGAATCCGAGGATGTGCTCCTCAGGAGCATGCGGGAGCAGGCGGAGATTGCCATTGAGACGGCGGACGTGATCATTTTTGTAACGGATGTCCGGGCAGGTCTTACAGCATCCGACCAGATGGTGGCGGATATGCTGAGAAAGAGCAAGAAGCCTGTAGTTCTCTGCGTGAATAAAGTGGATAACTATGAAAAATACCAGACCTATGTGTATGAATTTTACCAGCTGGGCATTGGGGATCCGGTAGCGGTATCCGCCTCAGGCCGGACAGGACTCGGCGATCTTCTGGACGAGGTATTTGTTTACTTTGATCAGCTTCCCGAAGCGGATGAGGAGGAAGAGGTTACCCGCGTTGCGGTGATCGGAAAGCCGAATGTCGGTAAATCCTCTCTGATCAATAAGCTTCTGGGCGAGGAACGCCTGATCGTTTCGGATATTGCCGGAACGACGAGGGACGCCGTGGATACCCGCCTCAGAAGAAACGGGAAGGATTACATATTTATCGATACAGCAGGTCTCAGAAGAAAGAGCAAGATCAAGGATGAGATTGAGCGGTACAGTATTATCCGTACCGTAGCCGCCGTGGAAAGAGCGGATATCTGCGTGCTTATGATCGATGCGGCAGAGGGGATTACCGAGCAGGATACCAAGATTGCCGGAATTGCCCATGAACGGGGCAAGGGCATGATCGTTCTGGTGAACAAATGGGATCTGGTGGAAAAAGAGACCAATACCATGAAATACATGGAAAAGGAGATCCGCACCAAGCTTTCCTTCATGAATTATGCGGAGATGCTCTTTGTTTCCGCCGTGACCGGTCAGCGTCTGCCGAAGCTTTTTCAGCTGATCGATATGGTGGAGGGTTATCATACTCTCCGGATCCAGACCGGTGTACTCAATGAAATCCTGACAGAGGCGGTTGCGGAAAACGAGCCGCCCACAGATAAGGGGAAAAGACTCCGGGTTTACTATGGTACCCAGGTCAGCGTCAGACCGCCGACATTTGTGCTTTTTGTAAACAATAAGGAGCTTGCACATTTCTCCTATGTACGGTATCTGGAGAACCGGATCAGAGAAGCTTTCCTGTTCCGCGGTACTCCGGTAAAGATCATCATCAGAGAAAGGAAGAAGGAAAATTGACCACCCTTTATCGAATCTTATGTCTTTTTGGAGGCTATATCTGCGGACTTCTCGAAACGGGAGTGATCTACGGCAAGCTGAAGGGAGTGGATATCCGGAAGTCCGGAAGCGGGAATACCGGAACCACAAACGCACTCCGTGTTCTCGGCCCCAAGGCCGGCCTTGTGGTTTTTCTCGGAGACTTTCTGAAGTCCTTTATTCCCTGTCTGATCGTCCGTTTTCTGTTTAAACCGGATTACCCGGACACATTCCTTTTGTATGTCCTTTATACCGGCTTCGGCGCGGTTTTGGGACATGTATTTCCCTTTTATCTGAAATTCAAGGGCGGAAAGGGCGTTGCGACCATTGCCGGGACTATTGTCGGTCTTCTGATCCCGAAGATGATCCTGATCCTTCTGGTTCTCTTTGTTCTTGTAGTTGCCCTGACAAAATATGTTTCTCTCGGCTCCATCCTGCTGATGGTGGAATTCCTGACGATCTATATCACCTTTGCATTTCATGGATGGCTCTGTTTTGATCCGGACGTTTCTTCTTCCAGATCGGCCATGATCGAGAGCATCATAGTCGCCGCTCTTTTTGCGGCGCTGTCCATTGCACGTCACAGAACCAATATCGTTAGGCTTTTGCAGCATAAGGAAAATAAGCTGCATTTTAAACATACAGAGGAGGCGGAAAAGTGAAGATAGTCATCCTTGGTGCAGGAAGCTGGGGCGTTGCCCTGGCGAGGCTCCTGACAGAAAACAAACATGAGGTAACCGTCTGGTCCATCGATCCGGAGGAGGTCGCCATGTTAAAGACCTACGGCGAGCAGAAGGCCAAGCTTCCGGGCGTTATCCTTCCGGGAACCGTGGAATATACCACAGACATTGAGGCTGCCCTTCGTGATAAGGAACTGGTGGTTTTTGCCGTGCCTTCTCCCTTTATCCGGAGTACGGCAAAGACAGCTTCGAAATATATCGCCGACGGTACGATCATCGTCAGCGTGGCAAAGGGAATAGAGGAAAGCACGCTCCATCTTCTGGACCAGGTGATCGAAGAGGAAATCCCCGGTGCGGATGTGGCTGTCCTTTCCGGCCCGAGTCATGCAGAGGAGGTGGGTAAGCTTATGCCCACAACGGTGGTTGTCGGTGCGCATACCAGAAAGACGGCTGAGCTTCTGCAGGATGTTTTCATGACCGATTTCTTCCGGGTCTATATCAGCCCGGATATGACTGGTATCGAGCTTGGCGCGGCGCTGAAGAACGTGATCGCTCTTGCGGCAGGTATTGCCGACGGCCTCGGCTGCGGTGACAATACCAAGGCGGCGCTCATCACGAGAGGCATTTCCGAAATCCGCGAGCTTGCAGTGAAAATGGGCGGTCATGCAGAAACCCTTTCCGGTCTTTCGGGCATCGGCGATCTGATCGTGACCTGCGCATCCGTGCACAGCCGGAACCGCAAGGCCGGATATCTCATGGGACAGGGCAGGACCATGCAGGAAGCGATGGATGAGGTGCATATGGTGGTGGAAGGCGTGTATTCCGCAAAAGCGGCGCTTCTTCTGGCAGAGAAATATCATGTGACCATGCCCATTGTTGAGATGGTGAACCGGATCTTATTTCATGATTTTCCGGCAAAGGAGGCTCTGCATGAGCTGCTGACCAGAGATAAGAAGAGTGAAGTGGCATCATTGGACTGGGCGTAGGATATGAATAAACCTGATGTAAAGATCGAAGGCTTTGAGGGGCCTCTGGACCTTCTCCTGCATTTGATCGAGAAGAATAAATATAATATTTTTGATATCCCCATTGTGGAGATCACGGAGCAGTATCTGGGATATCTGGAGCACATGACGGAGGTGGAAGCGGATCTTCTCAGCGACTTTCTCGTCATGGCTTCCACCCTGATCGCCATCAAGACCCGAATGCTTCTTCCAAAAGAAGAAAAGGAAGAGGAAGAGGAGGATGATCCCAGAGCTGAGCTGGTGAAGAGCCTGATCGAATATAAGATGTACAAATATGCGGCTCTTGAGCTGAAGGATATGGAGCTGGATGCGGGACACGTGATGTATAAAAAGGCTACCATTCCGAAGGAGGTTCGGCAGTACAGGGAGGAAGTGGATCCGGCAGAGCTGATCCGGGAATCGGATGTTACGATGGCTAAGCTGCATAACCTTTTTCAGACGCTTCTCCGCCGGGAGGCAGACAGAGTGGATCCGGTGAGGAGCCGGTTTGGTACCATCACCAGGGATGAGATCCGTCTGGAGGACCGGATGGCTGAAATACAGGCGGAGATCCGCGGACTGAAGAGTATCCGTTTCCGTACCCTCCTGACCAGAAAAAGAGGGAAAATGAACCTCATCGTTTCCTTTCTGGCCATTCTGGAGCTGATGAAGACCGGAGTGATCTCTATCCGGCAGGAGGAAAGGTTCGGCGAGATCATGATCGATTCGCTGGAAGGGTAAACAGCAGGTGATATTATAGCAGGAGCATATACGTTAAATGGAACAGGAAGAAAGCAGAATGAATTTGATGGCTGCCCTTGAGGCCATGATCTTCTCCGTGGGGGATGCCGTGGAGGAAGATGAACTGATCCGCGCGCTCGACCCCGAAAGGGCTGAGGATAAGGAATATCAGAAAGAGGTAAGAGAGGCTGTTAATGCGCTCATCGCTTCGTATGAAGATGAGAACAGGGGGATTCGTCTGATCCGGCTGGATTCCCGGCTGCAGCTCTGCACAAAAAATGAATACTATGATCCGCTGATCCGGCTGGTTAATATGCCGAAGAAGCATTCTCTTACGGATGTTGTGCTGGAGACCCTTTCCATTATTGCCTATAAGCAGCCGGTAACAAGAGCGGAGATTGAAAAGATCCGCGGCGTTTCTTCGGACCATGCGGTCAATAAGCTTCTGGAATACAATCTGATCCGCGAGGTGGGCAGGCTGGATGCCCCCGGTCATCCCATTCTTTTCGGAACAACGGATGAGTTTCTCAGGAGCTTCGGCATATCCTCCATGGATGAGCTGCCGGATATTTCACCCGACCAGCTTGCGGATTTTCAGAAGCAGGCAGAGGAAGAGGCCGGTATAGAGGTGCCGGTATAATGAACGGCCGGAGACGGAAACTGAAGAATTTTTCTATGATCTCGGCAGGTGCAGCCTGCCTTTTTCTGGTGGAAAGCCTGCGGGAAATGCATACTGTTACCCGTGTGGAATACCGGATCGGTCTCAGAAACCTTCCTCCGGAGGCGGAGGGAAAGAGGATCATCTTTTTTTCGGATTATCATCTGGCAGGTAAGGGCCGGCTCAATGGAAAGATCATAGAGAAGATCCGGGAGTTTAAGCCGGATGTGATCCTTGTCGGCGGAGATATGGTAAGCGGCAGGTGTCCGGATATTGAGCCGGCCACCGATCTTCTGAACCGGCTGAGCAGAGAATGGCCGGTATATATGGCTCTGGGTAATCATGAAAAGCGGTTAAAGGTTGGTATGTATGACAACGGCCAGATGTGGACCGCCTTCTGCCACTCGCTTTCTCCCGATATTCCGGTTATCCAGAATGGCGTACAGATCATTCCGGAGCTGGGGGGGATCCGGCTCTACGGGCTGGATATGGAGCTTTACTATTACCGGAAAAAGGTGAAGGAAAGAATATCGGCCGGGGAGCTTTGCAGACTTCTTCCGGAAAGGGAGGGAGTAAGCATCCTGCTTGCACATGACCCGGAGCAGCTGCCTGCCTATGCGAATTGGGGCGCCGATCTGGTCCTTTCCGGCCATTATCACGGAGGAATCGTGAGACTTCCGTTTCTGGGCGGTGTGATCTCTCCGAGATTCACGCTTTTCCCCAAATATGATAAGGGCATATTCCGTGAGAAAAATACGCAAATGCTGGTAACCGGGGGGCTCGGGCAGCATACCCTGAAGATCAGGTTCGGAAACATCCCTGAGGTTGTGGGGATAACACTGACGAGAGATGCGTAATGCGATTATTAGCGATATGAGTAAATCCGAAAGGCAAATATGGATAAAGTGATCATTTATTCCGACGGCGCGGCGAGAGGAAACCCCGGGCCGGGCGGTTACGGTACGAGAATTGAATTTACGGCAAAGGACGGGACGCTCCATGTCCGGGAGTTTTCTCAGGGCTATATCAAGACAACCAACAACCGGATGGAGCTGCTCGGTGCTATTGTTGGTCTGGAGGCTTTAACAAAGCCCTGCGAGGTTACAATGTATTCCGACTCCCAGTATCTCGTGAAAGCGTTTCAGGAGCATTGGATCGACAGCTGGCTGAAGAATAACTGGCGGACAGCGGGAAAAAAGCCTGTCAAGAACGACGACCTTTGGAAAAGACTTCTTGAGGCGAAGAAACCGCACACAGTTACTTTTGTCTGGGTGAAGGGGCACGACGGTAATCCCGGGAATGAACGCTGCGACCGGCTGGCAACAGCGGCAGCAGACGGAAATGACCGGATCGTCGACGAAGGACTCCCG
>Ga0310691_10005751_pt1 | contig 13445 bp, 11 predicted proteins | sample 176DNAGHGlowgp2_FD_203887 | JGI IMG/M metagenome (GOLD analysis project Ga0310691, IMG submission 203887) | Sheep rumen microbial communities from Palmerston North, Manawatu-Wanganui, New Zealand - 1766 DNA GHGlow gp2 (v2) (version 2) | ecosystem: Host-associated > Mammals > Digestive system >... | reverse complement strand
GATCTTTGTCTTTATACTCCTTACGAAATTCCGCTGCAAATTCTTCTTGCAGTCTCAGCCCCTCGACACGGTTTCCCTTATGAAATTCAACCATTGCATCCAGTTCTTTCTGGTTCCCTTCAATCTTCATGTTATTATAGCGCCTCCATTTCAACTATTCCTCATTTTCTGATAAATTCTAATTAGGCGACCAGAGGAACTGCTGGTCTGTTTGATAAATCTCTGCATTTAGCAGTTTTCAATGTTGCCAAAACGAAAGTCAAGAAGATGTTCCTTTTCTCCATATCGCTTTCTTTGGCGTAATTTACAAGGTTGTTCCACACAAGGTAGTTATTCAGATACTTGGTGGAAACACCATTAAAGCCACGCATAAACCTCTTTAACTGGCTATGGTAACTATTGATATGCTGGATATTATAAATGCCTTTCTTGGCTTTGCCAGTCTTTAACTGCACAAGGTCAATGCCGTTGGCATTTGTAAATCTCACATAGGAGTTCATCTTGTCCGTAACAAGAGTGGAATTGGTCTTAATCCTACCATCATAAATATGATGTAAATCTTTTGTAGAAACTCTACCAGTATTCGTAATCTTGGAGATAGACAAGCCATTCCTATTAACCGCACAAGGAACACATACCTTTTCTTTGGACAAGCCTCTGATATGTGTAGAATGACCACGCTTATGAGCTTTGCGTGGCATAGCAAATGTCTTACTCTTGCTATGATTGCCCTTGTACGAGATGGCGAAAAAAGTTTCGTCTGCCTCAATAATACCATCAAGGGTAACATCGTCTGCCATATTCTGAAGTGCATCCAAAATCTTATGCCTCCAAAGGAAAGCAGTGTTTCGGTGAATACCACAAGCAACAGCAGTCTTACGAATGGATAAACCATTCATCATACAATCAATATACTGTTCCCATACGGACAAGTCTTTTCTTGTACCAGACACAATGGAGTTCGTAGCAATCACAAATGATTTGCCGCAATCCTTGCATACATATCGTTGTGTACCATCTTTACGATGACCATTGCGAACTACATGGATACAACCACAAAGAGGGCATACACGACCATTTGCAAAGCGTTCCTTTGCCACGAAATCTTCAATATTCAAAGACTTTACAAAGGCAGGGCTTAAAAGCATTGTTTTAAGGCTTTCCTGTTCTGCAACAGTCAATTTACCGATAATGTCTAATGCGTCTTTAATAGTAGGCATATCCAATTACCTCCTTCGGTGGTACTATTTCCTACTATTATTATACGCTATTTCTCGTTAAAAATCAACCATTTGTTGTGACATAGCCTTTTTTATAATAGTCTCCTTCATACACACTAGTTTTATCTTCACTTGATCTACGTTCGCTTGAATATTTCAGATATTCATCTGTATACTCAAATTCAAAATACAAAAAAATACCGTGATCCGTCTTATCATATGATATACCGCAAATTTTGGTATCATATAGACTTACAAAATATCCTGACGATTTATCCCTATCAATGGCATCTAAATTTTCAAAAATTACATTTTCTCCTCTAATCATTGAGCCGTCATTATTACTTTTCCCCCTACTATCCCCCCATCTTAATGTTGTTTCTGACACATAATCCGGTTTTCCAAGTAAATCTCTTATCTCATCCTCGGTCATATCCTTAAAACTATCCATTGTCAGGACGATTTTCCGCGCCTTCGGTCTAAATATAAAAAATAGAGAAATCGCTAATACAATAACGACCATTAGTAGCGCAAACACCCACAACTTCTTTTTTTTACTTTTTTTACCCTCTACATTTGAAACCGGATCAAGTCTTACCCCACAATCATTGCAAAACAACGTAACATCTGAATATTCTTTTTGGCAATTAGGACACTTTTTCATTTATTCTCCTTTCCGCAACGTGCATTCTAAATCTGTACTTATTGACCTCTACTTTTTGCCGTATTAAAAGAACGAATATCTGCTAAAATTATATTAATTTTTTGTAAAATCCCAATTGAAACACTTGACATTATATCGCCAAGATTGTATTATACTTTTATCAGATATATTTTTCAAATAGTACACTTTTTGAAAAACAAAATCAGTTTATTCTTTTGTTTTCCCAATTCTTCTCCTAATAGTCGACACACTTACTCCGCACATTTCTGCGCCGTTTTTAATTGTAATGTTTCCGTTTTGTATTTGCTTTATCACGTATTCTATTTTTGTTCTGTCTCCTTTTTCCGGCCTGCCGAATTTAACGCCTCTATTCTTAGCGGCTGCTATTCCCTGTGCCTGACGCCTTTTTATATTCTCCCTCTCCTGCTGTGCTACATAAGAAAGAATCTGAAGAACAAGATCGGCAATAAATGTTCCCATCAAATCCTTCCCCTTTCTTGTATCAAGAAGCGGCATATCCAATACACATATATCAACACCTATGCTTCTTGTCAGCCTTCTCCACTGAGTTTGTATCTCCTCATAATTTCTCCCTAATCTGTCTATGCTTTGAACATAAAGCAAATCTCCCTTTTTTAGCTTATGAAGCAACCTTATATATCCAGGACGTTCAAAGTTTTTTCCGGATTGTTTGTCAATTATAATTTTCTTTTCCTTTATTCCGGCCTCAATCATTTCTTTCACCTGCCTGTCCTCATTTTGATCATATGATGAAACCCTCACATACCCATATTCCATTTTACAAGCCTCCTGAAAATGAATTTATATTTTTCGTATTATATCCATTTTCTAATAAAATACTTAAGTATGAAGATACATTTTGAATTTCTTACTGCCCAGATCGCTGTAGGCGATTCTGGGCGGTAGGGTTTAGAATTTTCTTACTGCCCAGATTGCCGTAGGCGATTCTGGGCGGTAAGTTTTAAGAATTTCTTACTGCCTAGATCGCTGTAGGCGATTCTGGGCGGTAAGTTTTAAGAATTTCTTACTGCCCAGATCGCTGTAGGCGATTCTGGGCGGTAAGTTTTAAGAATTTCTTACTGCCCAGATCGCTGTAGGCGATTCTGGGCGGTACGTTTTAAATATTTCTTACTGCCCAGATTGCTGTAGGCGATTCTGAGCGGTAGGGTTTAGAATTATTTTACTGCCCAGATCGCTGTAGGCGATTCTAAGCGGTACGTTTTAAGAATTTCTTACTGCCCAGATCGCTGTAGGCGATTCTGGGCGGTAGGATTTAAGAATTTCTTACTGCCCAGATCGCTGTAGGCGATTCTGGGCGGTAGGGTTTAAGAATTTCTTACTGCCCAGATCGCTGTAGGCGATTCTGGGCGGTAGGGTTTAAGAATTTCTTACTGCCCAGATCGCTGTAGGCGATTCTGGGCAGTAGGATTTAGAATTTTCTTACTGCCCAGATCGCTGCAGGCGATTCTGGGCGGTAGGGTTTAAGAATTTCTTACTGCCCAGATCGCTGCAGGCGATTCTGGGCGGTAGGGTTTAAGAATTTCTTACTGCCCAGATTGCTGTAGACGGTTTTGGGCGGTAGGGTTTAAGAATTTCTTACTGCCCAGGGAGCTGTAGGCGGTTCCTGGCGGTAAGATTTAAGAAAAGTGTACCGCCGGAAAGGCTTAAAGCGCTTTCCGGCGGTACGTTTGGGTATTTATGAATAAAAGAATAATTATTATTGTTTCTGTTCGCCCCATTCGATAAACTTATCATATGGCAGGGGCTTTGAATAATAATAGCCCTGGAAGCTTTTTACTTTGAATTTCTGGAGGATATCCCTCATGCCGGGTGTCTCGATACCTTCCACGCAGACTTTTGCGTCGAAGATGGAGGCGGCTCTGATGATGTTTTCGACAAGCTCCTTTTCGACCGAGTCTTCTTCGATATGCATTACGAAGCTTCGATCGATCTTGATGGTGTCGAAGGGAAGATGCTTTAAAAGGCCAATTGATGAAAATCCGGTTCCGAAATCGTCAAGAGCAAATTTGACGCCTTCGGCTTTGAGCCTTGAGATGACATTTTTAAGAAGGTTAAGGTCTAACATCCTGCATCTTTCAGTGACTTCAAGGCAGAGGTTCCCGGGCGGGAATTCCGCTTCCTTAAGTACTTCCACTACCATGTCGGGGAAATCCGGCTTTTCAAGCTGGGTATAGGAAAGGTTTACGCTTATGACAAAATCGGGATTATGCTTCAATATGTTCTTTGTATCAAGCAGGGCCTTTTTGATTATCCATCTGCCAAGCTCGGGGAAGAGCGAATCCCTTTCCAAAAGAGATATGAACTGATCCGGCATGATCATTCCGTATTCTTTATTCTGCCATCTTATCAGGGCTTCCGCACCTATCAGCTTTTCCGTCATGGCATCGACAACGGGCTGATAGAACAGAACAAAGCCCGAAAACTTATCTATTATGGAAGAACGGATGACATGGAACTTTTCTATCTTCTGCCTGTTTTCATCGGTAAGCTTATCCTGGAACTGAACGAGGTCGCCCTGACGCTTTTCCTTTGATTCATCATATGCAAAGCTTAAACAGGTGTAGACTGTCTGAACATCCACATTGAAATTGTCAAGCGTAAAATTTGCCGCGTTAAGATCAAGTATAAGTGTCTTGTTTTCCACCGAAAAGCCGTCACGGAAGTGCTTCCTTATATCCCTGTATCTTCGTGCGATCTCTTTTTGAGAATAGATCTGGGAGATCACCGCAAACTTGGTCCCGTCTATCCTGTAGACTTTTCCGCTGTTTGAAACGGTTTCAAACAGGAAACGGCCGAACTTTTGTATAACGATATTTCCGAACATATAGCCGTAGATCTCATTGATCTCGACAAATCTTGAGATTCCGATTATGGTTATGTTCGCGCTGACACGGTTTCTGATGAGTGCGCTGAGGTCTTCAAAGAAGCCGTATTCGTTTCTGAGGCCGGTGAGGTCATCCATGCTTGATGTTACCTCATGGCTCTTTATGGTTCCGCAGAAGTATTCGGGTTCTCCCTTTTCATTGAACATTACAAGACCGCGGCACGAGCAGGTCTCATAAACACCGTCAACCCGTTTGGCGCGATATTGCATATCGTGTTCGCTTGAGGCGCCCGCAAAAATGCTCTGTATGCCTTCGTGATAAACACTTCTGTCATCGGGATGGATGTGTTCTTCCCATATGGCCCCCGCACCGTACATATATTTAGACGGCAGTCCGAACAGATCAACCGCTGTCTGTGACCATCTTGAAAAATCATATTTTATGTCGCAGAGATATACATACGCTCCCTCTCCGGCTATCTCAAGCGCGTTGAAAAGATTATCGACCTTTTTTCGCCTTTTCTCGGGGATCTCTACAAGATTATCGGACCTTGAATATGTTTCCTGATGGACTCTTTTTTCTTTCAGTTCTCTTTTATCCACGTACATGCGCGAATCAGCCCGTTCAAAAACGGATGAGTATCCATCATCGTCTTCGGAGTCATAAGTAGCCATGCCTGTTGCAAGGATGGGGCCTCCATCATTGTAAAGGTTGGCAATGATATCTTTTCTCAGTTTTGCGAGAAGTTCTACCCTGGCCGGATAATCCTCCCCGTTTATGATGATCACGAATTCATCGCCGCCGAATCTGAAAACAGGGCTGTGTACAAATGTCCTGCACACCATTCTGCTGGCCACGCGGATATAGTCATCCCCCGCTTTATGGCCCCTTGTGTCATTTACATGCTTAAGATCGTTTATGTCACAGACTACTATCGCAAACGGATTGCAGTCCTTTTTCTCTATCGATTTCTGAAGAACTTCGACATATTCTTTATAAGCCGTCTTGTTCTTTGTTCCTGTAAGCTCGTCCCTTCTTGCCCTTTCGTTTGCAAGATTCAATGCCTCAAGGTGTTCCTGTTCCATGCGGACAGCCTCATCGCGGCATTCAACACCTATAATGAGATGCATCCTGTCATTTGCCCACATTCCGGTAAGCCTCATATTCTGGACAACTCCTTCGATGACAAGGCGATAATCCACAGTGAATACCTTCTTTACCTCAAGCGCTGTTATGAAATAATCTTTTTCAAGGACCATCGCCACCCTGTCTCTGTCATCCTCGTGAACGAGCAAAAGGGTATTGTGCGCCGCATCAGTGAAAAAATCTTTCCCTTCTTCTTTTATCTTCAGCGCGCCGTAGATCAGTCTTGATGTGAATTCGACATAACCGCCTGTAGTCACATTTATATAATATACAACATCATAATGTGAGGCGAGACTTGATGCTATCTGATTGTATACGGTGGTCTTTTTCAGTTCATCCTCATTCCGAAGGCTTGCCCTGTATTCCTCATCTATGTTCTTTACACCCAGAACGAAATATGCATCGCCTTCTTCCGTTCCCCTGATCAGCTGAAGGGAATGCCATACCGGATGCCCTTCTATCATGATCCGGTATTTGAAGCTTTCCATTATCCCTTTTTTTACCCATAAAAGGAGATTTTCTTTTCTCATCTTTTCGGTGAAATAGTGCATATCATCCTCAAAGATGATCTTTTTGGCATCGACAACCACTGAGGAAAAGAAGTCCTCACCCTTTTTTTCAAGTTCTATGGTGTGTGCCGCCTGATCCGTGATATAGGCATAGTAATTGTGGGTCACGGCATTTACGTAATAAAAATTGCTGTATTCCGTAAGCAGCGCTTCGGATATTCTGTCAAAAACATCGTTTCTGTCCTGCATGATCCACCTCCCACATAAAATGTCATTTTGATTTTACTATGACAAAGAGGTTTTTTCAATAATTTTCTACAAAAATAAACTCTTTTTTATACTTTTTATCGTGCATTTTTTCGAGCAAAATATTCTTGAAAAAAGAAAGTTTAGGTGTATACTGCATAAGTATGTTTAAAACCACGCAAAATAAGGAGCAGACACATGTCAGGAAACAAAAACAAGTCCGGCAGCATGTCAAGAGACAAGATCAAGCCGATGCTTTTCAGCACGATGAAGCATTATAACGGAAAGCAGTTTTTAAGCGATGTGATAAGCGGTATCATTGTTGCAATAATTGCTCTCCCTCTTTCGATAGCCTTAGCGCTTGCTTCGGGCGTCAGTCCCGAGGAAGGCCTTTACACAGCAATAGTCGCGGGCTTTATCATTTCGTTTCTCGGTGGAAGCCGCGTCCAGATCGCAGGACCTACGGCGGCATTTGCGACGATAGTTGCGGGGATAGTTGCCAAAAACGGCATGAGCGGGCTGATGCTTGCGACCATCATCGCAGGTGTTCTGCTTATCCTCATGGGGCTTTTAAGGCTTGGCGGACTTATAAAGTTCATCCCATACACCATAACAACAGGTTTTACTTTCGGTATAGCCGTTACGATACTTATTGGACAACTTAAAGATTTCTTCGGACTGACCTACCCTGAAGGGACTGTTACCATAGAGACCGCCGACAAGGTGAAGGCTGTTTTTTCAAACTTCGGAACCATCAACTGGTATGCCGTACTGGTCGGTGTCATCTGCCTTGCGATCCTTATCATATGGCCGAAGATAAGTGAAAAGATTCCCGGATCACTCATCGCCGTTATCGCAGGCATCCTTATAGTAAAGCTTTCGGGCATTCCCGTTAATACCATCGGTGATCTTTATTCGATAAGCAACAAGCTTCCCACCTTTCACACGCCGGACTTCTCCCTTGATGCCGTTAAGTCGGTCGCGTCGGACGGAGTCACCATCGCCATACTTGCGGCAATAGAGTCACTTCTCTCCTGCGTTGTTGCAGACAGTATGATCAATTCGCACCACAGATCCAACATGGAGCTTATAGCGCAGGGCTGCGGCAACATCGGATCGGCATTCTTCGGCGGAATACCCGCTACGGGAGCGATCGCGCGTACTGCGGCAAACATAAAAAACGGAGGCCGTACCCCCGTTGCAGGAATGGTTCATTCCATAGTGCTTATCCTTGTTCTTGTGGTTTTGATGCCATATGCTGCGCTCATCCCCATGCCCACCATCGCAGCCATTCTTTTCATGGTCGCATACAATATGTGCCAGTGGCGTACTTTCGTCCACCTTTGCAAGACGGCACCCAAAAGCGATATCGCCGTTCTGGTCGTAACATTTGTCCTGACAGTGGTATTTGACCTTGTAGTCGCAATTGAAGCCGGTATGATACTTGCCCTTATCCTGTTTATGAAGCGGATGAGCGATGAGACGCAGGTAAAGGGCTGGAAATATTATGACCCCGAGGAAGACCCCGACGGAATGAATCTCAAGGCTCTGCCAAAACATGTAAGAGTGTTTGAGATATCCGGGCCCATGTTCTTTGGCGCTTCGGAGCGTATAGCTTCTATCGACTACACGGAAAACACCAAGGCAATCATTCTTCGTATGCGAAGCGTTCCGGCGCTTGACGCAACAGCCATGCATAGCTTAGAGCAATTTTATGACCGCTGCAAGGCTACGGGCATTCAGATCATATTCTCGCATGTAAACGAACAGCCTCTGGCCACCATGCAAAAGAGCGGTTTTTACAAAAAAGCGGGAGAAGAAAACTTCCGTCCCCATATCGACGATGCGATAGCGTGGGCTGAAAAGATCGTAAACAAAGAAAAAGAAGCATCTGCCTAATCGGCGGACGCTTCTTTTTCATATTATCCATTTATCGGTTGCGAGTGGTTTGTCAACTGCCTATATATAGAGCTTGGATTTAGCTTCAGCAGTAAGAGCCGACCTCTGATCATAGAAAAGACCTGACGAAGATGTGCCGCTTGTAACGTACCATCTGTCGCTGCCGTCAAACTTGCTGAGAGTGATATTTACCTTATTTCCTGCGGCATTGCTCTCTACATAGTAGATTATGTTGAGTCTGCCGAGCTGCTCTAAAGACTGTCCGTTTGCTGCCTCTGTATTGGGAGCATTGAACTTAAGCTCTACTGTAAGAGGTCTTGAAGGATTGAAGCCGTTTGATGCGCATGCTCCTTCAAAATATGCTCTGGGGAGCCAGCGATAGTCATCATCCTTTAATCTTTCATTGAGATAGCTGTCCCAGCCGGCTTTACCGCTCATTCCGCCTTCTGTGAAACTGCGTCCGAAAGGCTCGAGATCCGCAAAGAGATATTTCATCATGCTCATGCCGATGTCATAATCTGCGGTAAGACAAGTAACTGCATATACCCAGTATGCGGCAACGCTGCCGGGATCTGCTACATCCACTGCCGCCTTAAGTTCTTCAAGATTTTCGGGTTCACAGGCAAGTGTAACAACTCTGTTTGTCTTCCACTCTGCAGGAAGTGCTCCTTCTCCGGGTCTGTTTGATGTCTGAGCCGCATGCAATGCCTTATCAAATAATCCCATAATACCCTCCTTAACAATACAAAAATGATTTTTAAAACGTTATGGTTAGTTTAGCAAATTAAAAGGACAAGGTCAAGAATTGTTTATAATGTTTATACTTTTTTTATTTTTTTGTTACTTTGAAATTATATTCATAAGAATATCTGCCAGCCCATCGTGATCGTTATCCTTTTCTGTCACGATATCTGCGGCCGCCTTTACGGTATCTTCCCCGTTAGCCATGGCTATACCGCAGCCCGCAGCCTGTATCATGGAAAGATCGTTTTCGGCATCACCCGCGGCATATGCGCGCAGGGCGTCCATCGTCCTTTTTGATATCGTTGTTTCTTCCCTTTATTACCCTTCTATTGTTTTCATAGCCTCATCGATCTTATCTTTTATGCGGAGCATGACCGATCTGTCAGGCTTTACGGTCTGTCTGTCATAAGTGCAGATGCCGTTTTCTTCGGTCTCGACATCCGAAAGCTGGGTATATACCGCGCCGGAAAGACCACCCGGAATATGTGCGATCACATCGCGGTCGTACAGTGCTTCAAGTGCTTTGTTGTACTCTTTTAAAGATTTGAATTTTGCATAGCCGTAAAGCTTGTTTTCATTGTGTGTATGGCCTTTCACTTTGTATGCATAACCGCCGAATTCGGAGAGTACCACTGCCCTTTCAAAACTTTCGGGCGTTATCGGGAAGAAGAATTTGTGGAAATACACATGCCAGCTTGATATATCGCTCTTGCCGCATTTAAACCAACCCGAATTGCTGTCGGCAAAGCGGCCCGGGTCCCATTTCTTCAGCTTTTCGTACAGATCTGTGGAATGGAACTGTCCCCAGCCCTCATTGAAGATCGTCCAGTAGACTATGCTTGGGTGGTTGTAAAGTCTTTTAACTGTCTTCTGTGCATAAAGGCAGAACATCTTTCTTGTCCTTCTGTCCTTATGTGTGTTGTGATCAGGCAGCCATTGGAAACCAAGCGTGGGTATTATGGTATCGCGAAGGAAGGCATAATCACCGTTATTTACCATATCCTGAAAGACATACATGCCCAATTTGTCACAGAGGTAATAAAACACCTCCGGTTCTACCTTTATATGTTTTCTCAGCATGTTGAAGCCAAGATCTTTTGCAAGCTTTATGTCGCCCGCGTACCTTACGGGCGCATCCGGCGTATATATGCCGTCTTTAAAATATCCCTGATCCAAAAGGCCGTGGAAAAAGACAGGGTGATCGTTTATGCAAAGGCGCTTTCTGCCCCCCGCTTCCTTTAAGCTTTCACTTCTTATGCCAAAGTATGAGCTTATCTCATCTTCGCCTGTCCTTAAGGTGAATTCGTAAAGATACGGATCTTCTGCGCTCCAGTATCTTATATTCTTTAATCTGATCCTGCAAAGGCCGTCATTGACGTGATATTTATCACCATTTTTAAGAGTTACTACGCCTTGCCCTGCGCCAAATATGCGTATGTCGACACCGTGCTTTCTTTGAATTATCTTAAGGCCGGTGACATATTCCAAAGGGACTTCCTCTATCCACACGGTCTGCCATATGCCGGAAACGGGCGTATACCACATGCCCGAAGGCTTATTGCTTTGTTTTCCGTAAGGGTATGCAAGGTCTTTTATGTCATCATATACTCTTATCAAAAGCTCGTTACGGCCGTCTTTTATGCTTGAAAGCCTGATGCTGTCATGAATAAAGTCAAGGGGACAGTTCTGTCTTATGCCGTTTAAGAAAACATCCGCCGTCTGATCTATACCGCCGCAGTTTAGCAGGACATGTGAAAAAACAGAATCTCTTTGATAGTCAAAAAAGGTTCTGTACCACATGTATTTTTTACTGTCGTGTCTGCGTCCGATCCCCGAAAGGGCGCTTTCCATCGCAAACGGGACCGTGATCTTTTCATCAAACGAGGAAGGGATGTTCTCCCCTCCTTCGCAAAAATCCCATGATCCGTTAAGGTTTAGAAAGCTTTTTCTTACCATCTGCGGTCTTGGGTATATATTCCAGCTATTTAGATCCATTTTTATTTGCCAACCTGAGACCTTTTAAAAAGGACTTTTGTTCATCTGTTATACGGTAACTATCAACTGCCTTGCTTATGGTTTTGTTATGCGTCCAGGCATCGAGTCTGTACTCTGTTATATAAGGCAGTGCGGTTTCATACTGCTTTGCAAGGGCCGTGGCAAAATACCATGCACGCATCATGTTTACGTAGTATTCATCCGAGCTTACGTTTGCCACCATTTCGGGGCAGGACACATCAAATGCATCATCAAGGAAGTGCTGCATAAGCATGCCTATGCCAAACCTAATGGTATAGGTCTCGTCAGAGGCGATCCAGCTTTTGATATGGGGCAGCAATTCTTCGCGGTGTTTTTTGAATATCACCGGAGACATCTGGTCGCATGTCGCCCAGTTATTTACATAGGGCAGAAATCCGTCCACTTCCTTTATGCAGCTTTCAAAGTCTTTTATCAGCGAAATGATAAATGCATGAAGCTGGTCTTCGTCAAAGTATTTGTGAGGAAGATCATGAAGAAACTCTTCTGTTCCATCCATCTTAAAATACTTTTTTGCAAGTGCTTTAAGATCCGGAGTCCTTACTCCGATCATCTTTTCGATTTCGCATCCGGGTATCAGCTTTACCTGAAAATCCCTGTATTTTATATCCTGCAGCGAAAAGAGGTCTTTTCTTATCTCATCTGTTATCATTTATCCTTTCCCCCTGCTCTCTTTGGTCTGCTTCCCAAAAATGTGGCAATAAGAAGGTTAAGGAATCTTAAAAGACAGGCGACTGCCCAGGTCAAAAGAAGGGTACAAACAAATATCACGAAACCTATAAAATATCCCCAGTTCAAAAAGCCGTACCAGTCGTTTGTATCGGGCCATTTTCCTATTCCGTTTATAAGTATGTTTATAACATAGCAGATGCCGTATACAAATGATGACGACGCCGCAATGAATGTGGCTTTAAACGGGATCTTTGTATCCGTCTTAAGGAGAAGGAACTCGGCCATGGCCGTCACCGGCACCACAAGGTGGAACCAGAAATTTCCGCCGGCATACATATTCATCTCGGGATACATGGGCGCAAGGAAACATGCCACCATAAAAAATGTTAAGGCAACGCCTGTTACCGCAACGAGTTTTAAGACCGCCGGGAATTTGATCTTTAACAGCCTGCAAACGATCCACAAAAACGCCACAAGGCCGCAGAATTCATTTGAAAGGACTGTATAGTATTTCAGATTTTCCAGGCCCGACGAAGTGAGCCCGGTCCCGTTTGCGGCTTTTCCAAGCATTATCACCGTGCCTGTTATGGTAAAAGCGACTATAAGGATGTTAAAGATATGGCTTATATTACCCCTCATATCGCGCCCGGTCGATTCGTTTTTTTCTTTCTTCATAAGCCCCCCTATTTATTGCTACTCTACAGCAAAAATAATAGTAACCGTACCCTTGTCATTTGTCAGTGTCATCAGCTTGTCTTCTATAACCGCCTGCATTGTTCTGTCGGTATCATCAAAGCTTATCAGATATATTCCGTCTTTTTCGCTGACATATCCTTTGTGCGATTTCCCATTTAAAGAAAAGACACATGTCTTACCGTCACTGCATTTAAAAGCAGGCAGATTTTTTTCGTCAATAAGCGAAAAGTCATCTCGCGTATTTGTCTTGCCGTTTACTGTCGATTGCACGAAGCGCCAATTTGACGTTATCGACGCATTTTTCTTTTTATCTCCTCCGCATGCACAAAGACATATCACAGCGGTGATCACCATCAATATGACAACACTTCTTTTGATTTTCATTTTTTTAACTCTTCCTTTTTCTATAACTTATAAGACTCAGGTGCGCTCGTAAAGGAATAGAATGTTGCAACGGCATTTTCAAAATAAAACACCTCTGTATTTCCGTCATCAGGAGAATACATCGCTTTAAGAGATGGATATGCCTCGAGCATAGATACCCTTGCCTCTCTTCTGTCATCTTCAACAAGCTCACCGGTGACCCTGAGCCATCTGCCGTCCTTGAAGGCACATATCTCGGCCTTGGGATTTGCATGGATCTGCTTTGAGACAGATTTTACTTTGCCGGTCTGAATATAAAGCTTTCCTTCAAACACATGTGCCGTGCCAAAGGGCCTTACGCGCGGCTGATCCCCCTCTACCGTTG
>Ga0310691_10005750_pt1 | contig 13446 bp, 5 predicted proteins | sample 176DNAGHGlowgp2_FD_203887 | JGI IMG/M metagenome (GOLD analysis project Ga0310691, IMG submission 203887) | Sheep rumen microbial communities from Palmerston North, Manawatu-Wanganui, New Zealand - 1766 DNA GHGlow gp2 (v2) (version 2) | ecosystem: Host-associated > Mammals > Digestive system >... | reverse complement strand
TCTCTTTAATAACAACACCATAAACGGAAATGCCAACGACATTCATAACGAAGGTAATTTAGCCTTAAATACCGTTGAGAATAAAACCATTACCCTTAACGGCGGTATCAGTGATGCCGCAACCGCTAAAGGCACCACCAATATTACAGGCGAGGGGATTGTTAACTTCAACAACACCGTCACCCAAAAGAATCTGAACATTACCGGAGGCACAGTTAATGTAACAGCCGATAACTTAAATATCACCGACGGTATCAGCAATACGGCCACCATCAACTTAGGCGCGGGCACTTTAGAAAGCAACATCAGCGGCACCGGCACCACCAATATTTATGAGAGCGTCATCAACGCCGCAATTGTAGCGCAAAATACGGTTAAGAACTATGGCGCTCTAATCAACGAAAATACCATAACAGCAACCACCGGATTAGACAATCAGGGAACTTTAACCAACAAAAATACTATTACTGCAGATATTCTCAATACAGATACATTGATAAATACGACCATTGGTTCCATTACTGGGACAGTTGAAAATCAGGGAACAGCCACCAATGCCGGTACAATCAGTGATAATGTAGAAAATCGTGGCAACTTTGAAAATACGTCAACCGCCACAATTGGTGGAAATGTAGCAAACTACAGCAGTTTATCCAATGCCGGAACAATTACCGGTAATGTTACCAATGCAACCGCCGCTACAACCGAAAACAGCGGTTCTATCGGTGGCAATGTTGAAAATTATGGCAACTTTGAAAATACCGACACCGCAACAATTGCTCAAGATGTGGCAAACTATAGTCGCTTCACAAACACCGGCACAATCAAAGGTAATTTCACCAATGATTCATTAGGCACAGCAACAAACAGCGGTTCTATTGAGAAAGCTCTTAATAATGCCGGTAACTTTACCAACACATCAACCGGTACCATTATAGGTAATGTCATCAATACAAACGAGCTCACCAATAGCGGCAACATTTCAGGAGACTTTACCAATACAGCAACTGCAACAACAAATAACAGTGGTTCTATCAGCGGTTCACTTAATAATGCCGGTAACTTTACCAATACATCAACCGGTTCCATTTCCGGCGGTGTTACCAATACCAACACGCTCGCTAATAATGGTAGCATAGAAGGTGGTCTTGATAACACCGCTTCCGGAACAGTTGAGAACATCGGCACAATTTCCGGTCAAATCAGTAACCAAGGTTTACTTATCAGCAATATTGAACACTTAAACGATACCGACAGTAACATCACGAATACTGGTACCTTGCGTTTAACCGGTGGCGTTAACACAAATACAATCAGCGGTGATAATGGCATGATCGAAATCACCGGTGAATTAACAAACAAAGGCAACATTAACAACGACATTACCTTAAATGACGGCACCTTAAACATCAGCACCGGCACTTTAGATAGCAGCAAAACCTTGACCGCTAACGGTGGTGTATTGAACTTGCAAAACGGCAGTCTCGGTATCTTTGAAATGGCAACATATAAACTCTTAAAAGATATTGATTTGATGATAGAAACCAACTTCACCACAGCTCAATCAGATATTATCAAAGGTGATATTCATAGCGAAAGCGTTGCCGATACTTATATCAATATTGCTAACATTTATGCCACCGGCGATTTGGTACACACACCAATAAAAATTAAAGTTGCCGAAGGTGACATTAAGCATCAAATCAGATTATCTGACCACTTAATTGTTATTCCGGATAATAGCTTAATTGCTCAAGAAATCAGTAACTTAATTACTTATAATAATGAAACCGGAGAATTGGAAGTAGGATTAGGTTCACTTGCGCAAGCCGTTGCTTCTCAAATTAAAGAAAAAGTATATGTGATGAACAAAGATGAAGAAGTGATGGCCGATTTAGGTAATCTCAACGGTAAAACATTAAGCGTTAGCGGTAATAACCATATCATAAACGGTAGCGCATCCGGAACACCTGCTGATGGCATCACTTTGGGTGACGCTCAAACTTTAAGCTTAAACAATGTATCAAGTTATCAAGGTTTCACCACCGGATTAAATAATCAAAACGGCGGCACCTTAAACATCAATAATGTAAGTTTCAATAACAACACAACCGATATCAATAACGATGGCTCTGCATATATGAGCGGTACCAATAGCCTAAACACCATGACAGGCTCAGGCACAACCGAAATCAAAGACGGCAGCTTAACAGTTAATGTCGGCGGCACAATGGAACAGGGAACAATCAAAGTTGATGAAGAAGCTTTATTAGATAACAAAGGTGCCATTGATACCGACGACTTGCAAAACAGTGGCACGGTTAAAAATACCGGCACAATATCAACAAATAGCTTCGGTAATATTGGTGCTATGAATAATACTGGAGATTTAATTGTTATATCAGAAAATGCGCTCAATAGCGGCACAATGACCAATAACGGAACAATTGCAGCAGATACATTTAAGAACACTGGTGAAATGACCAACTCCGGAGATATTATTTCAGAAAACACCACCAACAGCGGAACAATGAATTCTACCGGAACCATTAAGGCAACCGACACCTTTAAGAATACCGGTGAGCTTACCAATACCGGAAGTATTACCGCTGAAACGGCAATCAACTCTGGAACATTGAACAATACCGGAGATATTACTGCCAATACCGCTTCAAACAGCGGAAATCTCAATAATAACGGCTTCATTACGGCTGAAACCTTAAGAAACAGCTCTGAATTAGAAAATGACGGCGTTATCACCGCTGACATTACCAATACCGGCACTTTAGTTAACCGCAATGACATCATCGGAGATGTTATCAGCATGAATAACCTCAATAACTCCGGCACAATCAGCGGCTCCTTCACAAACAGCAGAGAGGCTATCAATTCCGGCACCATTATCGGATTAACCGAAAATTCCGGCACACTCACCAACAGTGGCAACCTCAACGGTGGTTTAACCAATAGTGGCAATACAGATAACAGCGGCAGAATTAGCGGTGCGATTAATAATACCGAAAATGGCACTATCACCAATACCGGCACCATAACCGCAGAAAGCGGCTCAAACGCAGGCAACATAGACGGTGGCAACTTAATCCTTAACGGACAATTTGAAAACACCGATACCGGCACAATCCGCGCCCACTTAACCAACAACAGTGAGCTCACCAATGACGGCGAATTAAATGCCTTGGGCGGTGAAAATAATCAAGTTATCGCAGGCTCCGGCAACACCTACATTTGGGGTAACTTCAATAATAACGGCAGTATTGAACAAGGACTGGTAGAGGTTAAACCGGACGCAACCTTAGAAAACAAAGGAGATATTACCGCACAACTCACCAACGCCGGCACAATAAATAATGAAGCTAAAATAACCGGAAACATAACCAACAGCGGCGACATCACCACCGACATCACCAATATTATCGGCGATATTTCCAATACCGGAATTTTGAACTTGGTCGGCACAGAAAACAACAGCGAGATAACCGGTGACGGCACAGGTATTGTCAATATCAACAGCACCATGGAAATAGTCAAAGCCATTAACGATAATACGGTAAACATCAACTCCGGCATTTTAAGCCTAAGAGAAGACGGCTCACTTGGCACCGGCACAATGATCAACACCAACGCCGCCACCTTTGATATTGACACCCACACCGTAAACGTCAAAGAAGCTCACTTCTCTAAAGATGCAACACTTGCCTTAAAGATTAATTCTCTTGACGAGTTTGGATCCGTATCTGCCGATACGATAACGGTAGAAGAAGGGGCTAAGTTAAGTGCAACCTTAGCACAAGGCTTAGCCAAAGTCGGCAGACCGAATACATTTAAGCTGTTATCCGCTAATAACGAAGACTTCAATAATTTTGAAGATCATTGGGATAATAACATGTATCACTTTGACAAAGTTGATATGAACGGAACTTACAAGATTTCATTGGTTAAGACGGCAGGTGATGTATCGCTTGAAAACGGCGGTGATGAAAACCTTGTCGGTGCAGCAATTGCATGGGTAGATGAAGAACAATTCCCGGATGAAAGAAGCCAGTTAACCGCCGATAAGTTGGCAGACTTAGCTCAAAATGACGGTGCCAGATTTAATCGTGAGTTAGAGGCTTTAATGCCGTCCGTTGCCCCATTAACCAAGATTGTATCCATAGAACAATCCCGTCATTTATCAAATATTATCACCAACCAATTACATACCAGAGTTCACTTAGGTAAAAGACTTGGTTTAGCCGCCGGCGATAATGCTATGCAGACCTTATCACACAATGCTTCTATTTGGGCAAAAACTTATGCCGGAACCGGTAATTTAGACAGAGAAAAGTATGTTCCGTCTTATGATTTCAAGTCACATGGCTTTGTCATGGCAGCAGATAAGAAGTTAAACCGTGCCACGACGGTTGGTATCGGCTTTGCCACAGATACCACCCAAGCCAAGAGCCGCAACCGCACCGACAATATCAAGACATACAGTGCCTTTGCATATAGTGAATACAAACCGAGCAAAGCCTATATCAACACTATCTTAGCTTATAATTGGTCCAAGTATGATGAAAACAAATATGCCTTAAATGAGAAGTTTGATGCCAGCTATGATGTTGACAACATTTATGCCGCAGTAATGACCGGATATCGTTTCCGTAAAGGTCGGTTTACCGCAACTCCTGAAATGGGTATCAGATACAACTACATTTCGCGTGACAGTTATCGTGATACGGCAATTCAAGAGATAAGCTCACATGAGATGAACGTGATGACCGCAGTTGCCGGAGTTGAGTTTGCCCATGATCATTATTACAGAAATCGTCTAACCGGCAGATTAGTGAAGTTAAGACCTGAAATTTACATCGGTTTAGGATATGATGTATTCTCGGATAAAGATCGTGCATTAGTTCACTTAACCAACGGTTCAGCATATAAAGTAAGAGGAAACGAGTTAGATCGGTTCTCCATAGAATTATCAACGGGTATCACGGCGATGTTTGATGAAACATTAGACATAAGTGCTCAGTATTTAGGTGTCTTCCGCAAGCATTACAGTTCACATTCCGGCTTATTTGAGATGAAATATCACTTTTAGGGTGTAAGCACCCCGCCACCACGGCGTGAGTGGTGCCCGCCGCATAGGCGACAGCCGTTAGGCTGTTTGTGCCGAGCTTTAGCTCAAAATGATTTTTTGTAAAACAAAAAATCATGCTCGGCACATTTATAAATATCTTAAATAAGTAAAAGTTACCCACCGTCGGCGTCAGTGTGTTAAGGCACACACCGCCGGATGGATAACTTTTAAAGCCCCACTTGACAATTTAAGTTTTTTTTGCTAATCAAAATGCATAAATCAATTTTTATTTCCTACAACTATGTCAACAAAAAAATCATTATTCCAAAAGATCCTACACGAGCTGAAATTGTTCTGCTCAGAGGAGTATCGTCAGCAATACAGATTGCAACAGGGTAAAAAGCTGTGGGAAGAGCTTGACGAAAAACTTCCGCCCATGACCTATAGTGAGGCTGCTGATAAGGTGCGCTTAAGAATGTTTACCAATCTGGTCGCAGAGTTGAGTGTTGAAGAACGGGAGATCTTAGCTAACTGGTTAACAGATGCCTATCACGACCTAAAAGTAAACTTCACAGAACACACGACGGGAAAGATTGAGGAAGTAGAAAGTCACCTCCTGCAAAAGTATGCAGTTCATTTAAAAGAACTGTCGGAACCAAAAGAAGAGGGCATTTAAATGCCCTCTTTTTATGCCTCATTTTTATATTGTTGCGCCGCTGTCCGCGCTAATTCATCACACCGTTCGTTCTCCGGATGACCGGCATGTCCCTTCACCCACACAAAACGAATTTCATGTTTTTCGCGAAGCGCATCAAGCTCTTGCCATAATTCCACATTTTTCACCGGAGATTTTTTATTAGCCGTCTTCCAACCACTTTGTTTCCAATTAAAAATCCATTTTTCAATCCCGTCCATCACATAGCGACTATCAGTATAAAGCGTAATGTTGCAGGGCTCTTTAAGTGCTTTTAATGCCGAGATGACAGCCGTTAATTCCATCCGATTATTAGTGGTATCAGCCTCTCCGCCGGAAAGTTCTTTTTCAACGTCATTATAGCGAAGAATAGCTCCCCACCCACCGGCACCGGGGTTACCCAAGCACGCACCATCTGTAAAAATCTCAACTCTTTTCATTACATCAAATTCCTATTCTGTTTTGAGATAACAAGAGAAAAATTCATTGGTCAAGACCGCAATGTCGGCATTTTTCCGCATAGCTTGTGCCACAAACGAGCGCAAATCATTTTTAGAAACATAAAAGCGGAAACTCTTCGGCGTTGCACCGTCAGCCCCGATAACACCGTCCATCAAAAAGTCTTCGGTTATATCATCCGAAAATCTGATTTCAGCCTTAGCGCAAGAAAAGAGCGCTCTGGGCGGCACCCGCATTTCAAGCGGTGTAATCAGGTTTATGGAGTTATGTTCTGCCGCCAAATTCTCTAATTGACTGTCATAGTAGAAATTGACCTTATTGCCATCTCCGCCCGTGCTTACAGTATTACATGAGAGATATACCTCTTTAGCCACGGCATTGGAATTGTTTTGTGCTAAGAGTGAAAACCGCACCTTAACAAAATTTTCTTTCTTCTTACTTTTTTTCGTTGCAGCAAAAATATCTTCCTCTGCTTCTTTTCCGGTCACGATCATTTTCTCACTGATAACCAGCTCAATATTCGGTTGCGGACGTTTACCGAACATACCGGCAACCACGGCATACGGGGCAGGGACATTGTTTGATCCGGAACGAATATAAATCTGACTGCCGACCGTTGTCATAAGTGGGGCAATATCTGATTTGGGAATATAGGTCGCCAAGAAACCGTCACCGTTCTTATCTGCGCTGATAATATGATTCCGGACTTTGTTATGCGAAGGAATAGTGCAACCGGAGATAGCATTTTCCAACCAGCTTAAAAAGCGATGCACATTTTTAATCTTAACCTTAGCTTTAGCCACGTCGCCGATTTCCACATCACGCGCACATTCCACCCCCCAAATGAGCACACCGCCTTCCGAGTTACCAAAAGCCGATATGGCTTTGCATAAATTTCGCCTATCGTTAGGATGAAGTGTCCGCATGGATTTGCCGTCGGAGGCCGCTTGCTTAAAGTCCAAAAACAGCTCTTCGGTTTGCCTGTTTAAGATAAATTCATCAATGGCATCTTCACCGAAATAAATCAACTTTTCAAAAATATCTTCCGCACGTGACATAGCTTGCCTCCATAAGTATAACTTGCAATAAGTATAAAACCTCTTTCTTAAAAAACGCTTAACCCTATAATAACGGCAACAAGTTGCCCGCACCGCGCGTAGCGGCGCCGTGCGCGTAGCACACAACGAAGTTGTCCTTGTGCCGAGCCTTAGTTCAAAATGATTTTTTGTTTAACAAAAAATCATGCTCGGCACATCTACCCTCACACACAAAAAAAAGGCAGAACTTAATCTGCCTTTTGTGCATCTAATAAACCCAATAATACTTTTTCAACCGACCCGTCGATCAGTTAAAAAACTCGTTCACATCAATGGATTCTTTTGCCTCATCTTCCGCTTCAAAAAACGGATATTCATCTTTAAGCCCCATCATTTGCGCAACCATTGATGAAGGAAAAATCTCCAAAGCATTTTTGTATTCTTTAACAGCAGAGTTATAAAAGCGCCTTGCCGCAGCAATATGCTCTTCTGTTTCAGCCATAGCCTGCTGTGCATTAACCATTGTTGCATCAGATTTAAGCATCGGATAAGCTTCAGCCCGAATATTAAAAGCACGTAATGCTGATGAAATTTTGGCATCAGCTTCAAACTTCTCGCTGTAATTTTGAGCATTCATGGCTTGTTCACGCAAAGCAGTTAATTGCGAGAAAAGCTCTTTTTCATGTTCCATAAACTTTGCCGCCGCTTTAAGCATATTGGGAATAAGGTCATAACGTTTTTTGAGTTGCACATCAATTCCGGAAGCCGATTCTTTAACATCATTTTTCTTTTTAACCAATCCGACATAGATGGCATAGAGCAGGGCAATCAATGCACCTAAAAATCCCAAAACCCAAATCATAAAAATTCCTCCTTAAATCTAAAACTGATTTAAGACTGCCAGACAATATTTAAAATAAAGTTAAAGAGTTTAAACTCATTAATGTCACAACAAGAAAATTGTAAAATTCACTTTCTCCCCCTCAGACGGGGGAGATGTCGCTGGAAGCGACAGAGAGGGTGAAAACAATGTATCCTTATCTCTTGTTCGCCGCTTCAAAATATTGCTCGGCCTGACTATGCGAACGCGCCGCACAACTCTTAGCCGTTTTAAGCATATCATCAGAGTTTTCACATTCCGCACAGCGTTTTTTAACAGCCTGATATTGTGAATTATTTTGATTAGCTTTAATATCTTTCCCGATATCCAAGCCGAAACTGCCCATTTCTTGAATAAAGGCATCTTTTCCGATGCTCGATTTATCCGCATATTCTTTAGCACAATTTCCCCAAAATTCTAAAGTGAGCATTTTTTCCGGCTCATGCATAAACGATTTAACCAAGCTATCTTTTAATTGACCGCTCTTATCATGTTTGTCGGCAAATTCCACCAAACTTTTAAGCGAGTGATGCACTTTATCCGCCGCCGAGGCATTTTCAAGCTCTTCGCGCCATTTTTGCCGCGCTTTGTAGGCCTCCACACGCTCATCATAAACCTGATTACCTTTATCTCTGATACCTTTAATACCTTTATCTTTATCACCGAACCAACGTGTATTAACAGCTTTTGCCGTATCATCAATCTTCCCGTTTTTGTTCACAAAATACTCACCGTTAGAAAGCATAACGCCCAAACTGGTTTCTTCCCCTCTGAGATATAAGGCGTTTTTAAGCCCATAATCGGTTGTAAGCACATAAACTCCTTCCTTAAAATACGCCCCGACAATCCCGTTGTTGGAACAATATACGGCATCCTTTCCGGTTTTGGCAATTTGTTCTTCACCACTTTCTAAATAACCTTTAACGCTTCTGCCCTCCGGACCGTTTGCCCCGCTATAAAGCGTATAAAAATCATCATTTTTATCAATCAGCATATACGAACCGTCTTCCATCCCCATTGCTTTCAGCTTCTCAGCCACAACATCTTTGGGAGATTTTGCCGCTTCCGCCTTTGCTTCTGTCTGTTGAACAGGTTGCACTTCCGCGATCGTCTCTTCTTTCTTTACCGGCTCTTCAATTTTAACCGTCTCATTTACTTGCTCTTTTTCTTTTAATTTTCTCCCGATATCTTTAATTGTTTCTGAAGAAAGCACCCACCCTACAGTAATATCCGGAGAAACACCGGCTTCAGTCAGTTCTTTTTTCATACGTTCCGAATGGCGTTTTGCCGTATTACCAATGTCATGTTCTGCAATAAACAAATTGATATCCGCCACCGGAAAATTATAAGTAACACCGGCACGAAACAGTGTCAAATGCACCGGATTGTTTGTATCTAATTTAACATCCTTAAGTTGTGGATTAAGCTCAATAAGTTCCTGATATTGTTGTTGCAAAATAGGTAACATTTTATCTCTCGGATAATGCATTTCCTGCCATGCACATATATAGGCATCCTCTTGTGTTTTGGGATTAGGCTCTCTATAGGGAGCATATAAACCGATTTGCTCCATTGTATAAGCATGATATTCAATATCCGTCATACCTTTGGGATATTTATAGCCGCCGCCGATTTTAATACCTAATTTTTCTTCTAATTGCGGAACACTGTTTGCGCCATCCATGGCTCCAAAACCGTGTTCTTTAATCATAAGTTTTTCAATATCTTTCTCAGAAAGTGCCTTCTGATACCATTTTTTCTTAAATTTAGGAAATTTTTTAGACACTTCGTCTTGATATTGTTTGGAACTGAAATGTTTTGACCTTGCAAACAAATCAGGCAAATAATCACGAAAAGCCACGCTGTTGGGATTCAATACACCATTGACCATATGCGGCGGATATTTTTTTCCGAAAACAACCGAACCGAGAGATTTTGCTGCTTCTGCTTTCTGCTCCGTCTTTTCGGAAATTTCTTCTTTCTTTACCGGCTCTTCAATTTTAACCGTCTCATTTACTTGCTCTTTTTCTTTATCATCAACCGGTGATGCCGCTTTTTGCATAAAGTCGCTTAAACTTTCACGCTTTCCGCTACCTTTAATATCGCCGTTTTTAATTTCATTTGCCTGACTATACAAACGAGCCAAAGGAGAACACCCTCGGTTAAACTCAAATGTATTTCTGACATCGCCTTTTTTCTGCTCCAAAATATATTGCACAAATGCATCCGGCTTTTCCGGAATCTTATAAAAAAACTCTCTTCCGCCCCCGATAACAATATGCATAAACTTTGCTTTTAACGGATTCTTCTCCGGCGTCACAAAAGTTTCGCTATCCATCTCAGGGCGTCCCCAATAAGGCATTTTATTATCTTCCATACCAAAATTCGGATAAAAACGATCCACACCTTTCGCTTGCTCATATACATTAACAAACCCGACTGTCACATTAGCGACTTCACCACCAATCTCCACTTCCCCGATTTTGGTTGGTATATAAAAATCTGTTGTTCCGCTATTACCGTTTCCTCTGGCACCGTCATATTGCAAAATATAACCTAAATCAATACCGGCATAAACCACACCGTTTCGTCCGGCACGTTTACTCCATGGGAAATAGTCATCTGATACCATTGTTCCGTTAAATACCGAAGTTTCTTGAAATTCTCGTCTGATTTGTTCTTTTGTATAGGTGTTTTCGGATTGTGGTAATTGACGCAAAAACTCATTTAATGATTGCCTGAAATCAAATTGCGGAACATTTTCCTGCCCGCCCTTTTTAATATCTGCCAAGATGTTACCGGAAATTGGCATAATAACACCTTGATGAGAAATTCCAACCGCTTCCATATGATCTATAATCAACGGCATAACTTCTCTTGCCTCCTTAACGGTCATCACCGGCGACCAAACCTCAGATTGTTTATATTCCTTATTTTCATTAACATAACACAACCATTTATCGGTGCCGGAACCGATTTCAAATCCTAACTCCTGCATCATGGTTTCAAAGCGCTTTTTCGGACGCATCATAAAATTAAAAATAACCTCTTCATCATCTTTCATATTTTTAATATCATTTAAGAAAGTTTTTGCACTTTTGGTATGCTCAACCTCTTGAGGATTTTTCAAATCCTCAATAAATTGGTAAATAAGTGCATCTTCTTTTTCTAATTTGGGTGCAATGTCTCTTTCAAAAGAGTTTTGATATGTATTGATAGCATCATTCTGACTTTTTATCAAACTTTGATAATTTTCTATAGACGGCAAAAACTCTTTCCTTTTATTTTCAATCGCTGATTGATAAGAACGCCCAGATTTAAGCTGTCCGGCATTTCTCACCATATCATCAAGAGGATAGGGGACATTATGGATATTTTCAAATATCTGTTTTTTCTTAAAACTTTCCATAACTTGACTAAGAATTTCATTAGCTTTAGAAATTTTTTTACCATTTTTTATTTTATCAATCAATCCGGAGGGGTGTTTCATCAAATTAGAAACCAAATATTGACTAAACTCTCCGTCTCTAAGATAAGAATTTAATACCTGAGAAAGCTGAGTTTGCTTATCTTCAGGATACGCTTCGCTTAAGCTCTCGGCGACATTACAAAAATATGTTGCCAATTGTGTTTGTTTATCAAATGTATCAAGTTTTGCTTGCGCCTCATTTAAATCTTTTTCATATCTCTTTTTAGATTCCATCGCATAATGCGCTTTATCATACATATAATCCTGATAAACCTTAGCATTTTTTTCTTTAATAAAATTTTCTAAATCGCCTTTATCACGCAAAACCTGAGTAAAATCGTCATACCATGGCTTATCCATCATTCTGGCGCGCTTATCTTTATCATCCCACACCTGTCCGATGTTGCTCCAACTCTGAGTTGCCCTCATAGAAGGATAAGAATCATTTTTATAATATGTATCAGCCATAATACCCTCCTGTCATATACCATCAGTATATCATACAAAAGGTTACCGGTCAATTAAAAAAGGTCGCAAAAAAGCGACCGCAAAACTGCAGATATGTAAGATTTAAAACCAATTTAACAAAATAACCTATTGAAAATAAAGTAATCGGCGCCCTTGAGAATGAGCAGGGAATTCAATCACCCCAAAGGCGCTGTTTTCATTGCGCAATTTCTCCGAAGAAAGTTTTTCCAATAATATCTATAAGACATCGGGCAATCCGTGATTGTCATTTCGTGTCGGGTTGAAACTTTCGGCCAAAAAGTTCACCGCTTACATCATAAAACGCTCTCACCTTATTTATGCTAACAAAAGAAACAAAGCATAAATATCCGCGAAATATGTAATTAAAAAAAAACTTCAATAATCTTTGCGACATATATATATATAAAACGATAACAAACCAATTAAAAAGTAAGATGAGAAAATGATTCGTACAATATAATTTTATGTTTGTTCACAGGATTATTTTTCTCTTTTTATTCTTTAAACAAAAACAAATATTTAGAGCTTAAATAGCACAAAATAAAACCCCGTTGACATCACACCCGTTTTCTTTTCTTAAAACGATATCAAAATCACGGACAGTCTTAAATTTAAGCTTTTTTAACAAGCTCAAAACCGCACTTTTTTTATGTTTGTAACGCCCGCGAGAAGAAAGGTAATAATCCTTATTTCTGTCCTCTTCGCCAGATTCTATGCTGAACCAAACTTCCGTACCTTTAAGCGCCTTTAAGACCGGTTCCAAATCTCCCAAATAGCAAAAGACATCAAACGCCAACACAACATCATAATCACGGGCAGGGTGCTTATCTAAGAAGCTTAAAATATCTTCATTATAAAGCTCTTCGTAAAGGTCTTTCTTTTTCGCAACTTTGAGCATGTTTTCCGAAACATCAACACCTGTAAAAGAGTTGTCTTTTGTTTTAAGCTTCTCTGCCGCAAGTCCCGTTCCGCACCCGAGGTCTAAAACACGTCCGTCCGGTATCTTTCGCTGTTTCATAAATTCTTTAATAATATTTGGTTCCAGCTGTTGTATTGTATCTTCATAAGTTAAAGCGAAATTATCAAACAATTTTTCAGCAAAAATAACATTATCTTTTTCATCATCAACACCGCTGAAAGAAGCTAAAACCCGCTTAGAAAAAATATTATCCGGTGCAATTTTCTGCCAATTTTCAGCAATTTTTAAGGCAGCTTCGGCATTGTTTTCAAACAAAGCTGCCAATGTTTCCATAATATTGATGGCAAAAACATCATTTTCAGGCTCTTTTAAGTGCGCATCAAACATCAAACCGAGTGCTTCTTCAATATCTCCGGTTT
>Ga0310691_10005748_pt1 | contig 13446 bp, 8 predicted proteins | sample 176DNAGHGlowgp2_FD_203887 | JGI IMG/M metagenome (GOLD analysis project Ga0310691, IMG submission 203887) | Sheep rumen microbial communities from Palmerston North, Manawatu-Wanganui, New Zealand - 1766 DNA GHGlow gp2 (v2) (version 2) | ecosystem: Host-associated > Mammals > Digestive system >... | reverse complement strand
GGCCCACGACAGCTTCGCAGGCATCTGAAATCTCGCCGAGTGTGGCACGGTGGCCAGCGGCGGTGACGGCGAGGTCGAGGAGGTTGTGCTTGCTCTTCTTGCCATCGGCAAACTCCTGCACGCAGGCGGTGATGGCAGCAAGGTCCTTCTTGACCTGCTCGTTGTCGCGGCTGGCGCGGAGCTTCTTCAAGCCCTCTTCCTGCTCCAGACGTACGGCGGTGTTGTCAATCTCGAGGATGTCGATGGGATCCTCGTGCTCGAGGCGGTACTTGTTCACACCTACGATGGTCTGAACGCCGCTGTCGATGCGAGCCTGTGTGCGGGCAGCAGCCTCCTCGATACGCATCTTGGGCAGACCGGTCTCGATAGCCTTGGCCATACCGCCGAGCTTCTCGATTTCCTGGATGTGCTCCCATGCCTTGAGGTAGAGCTCCTGCGTCAGCTTCTCGACGTAGTAGGAACCGGCCCACGGGTCGATGTGCTTGCACACCTGAGTTTCGTTCTGGATGTAAATCTGAGTGTTACGGGCGATACGTGCGCTGAAGTCGGTGGGCAGGGCGATGGCCTCGTCAAGGGCGTTGGTGTGCAGCGACTGGGTGTGACCCAGCACGGCAGCCATAGCCTCGATACAGGTGCGGCCTACGTTGTTGAAGGGATCCTGCTCAGTCAGCGACCAACCGGAAGTCTGGGAGTGTGTGCGCAGTGCCATGGACTTGGGGTTCTTGGCGCCGAAGCTCTTGACGATCTTGGCCCACAAGAGACGGCCTGCGCGCATCTTGGCAATCTCCATGAAGTGGTTGACGCCGATAGCCCAGAAGAAGCTGAGGCGTGGTGCGAAGGCATCGACGTCGATGCCGGCGTTGATGCCGGCGCGGAGGTAGTCCATACCGTCGGCCAGCGTGTAAGCCAGCTCGATGTCAGCCGTTGCACCAGCCTCCTGCATGTGGTAGCCAGAGATGGAGATGCTGTTGAACTTAGGCATCTTCTGTGAAGTATATTCGAAGATGTCGGCGATAATCTTCATGGAGAAGGCGGGCGGGTAGATGTAAGTGTTGCGCACCATGAACTCCTTGAGGATATCGTTCTGGATCGTACCGGCCATCTCCTCGAGCTTGGCGCCCTGCTCCAGACCTGCGTTGATGTAAAAGGCGAGCACGGGGAGCACAGCGCCGTTCATGGTCATGGAGACGGACATCTTGTTCAAGGGGATGCCGTCGAAGAGCACCTTCATGTTCTCGAGCGAGCAGATGCTCACACCTGCCTTACCGACATCGCCGACGACGCGGGGGTTGTCAGGGTCGTAGCCGCGGTGTGTGGGCAAGTCGAAAGCCACAGAGAGGCCCTTCTGACCGCTGGCGAGGTTACGGCGATAGAAAGCGTTGGACTCTTCAGCGGTGGAGAAGCCGGCATACTGACGGATAGTCCACGGGCGGAAGGGGTACATCATAGAGTAAGGGCCACGGAGGAACGGCGGAATACCGGCGGCGAAGTTCAGGTGCTCCATGCCCTCCAGATCTTCCTTCGTATATACGGGCTGAATATCTATTTGTTCGGGAGTCTTCCAGTTGGCGGTAATGCCGTTCTCCCGCTGCCAGTCAAGGCCATTCTTGGCTTCTATGCCGGCAAATATGTCTATTGATTGGAAATTTGGTTTCATAATCAGACCCCCTCCCCGCTCCCCCTTGTAGGGGGAGAGTAGAATGTCTTGTGGGGAGGAATTCTACATGTAATGATTCTTAATTATAAAATAATTCTATTCTGTTTAAGTAACCACCCCCTCCCTACAAGGGAGGGTGAGGGGAGGGTCTTATTGTATACCCAGTTTGGCATTTAACTCCTTCAGGGTCTTGAGCTGATCCACACGGACGTGGATGAAGTTCTCGATGCCGGCAGCCTTGAGGTCTTCGCTGCAAGCGGGAGCGCCTGCTATGATGAAGATAGCCTTCGGATCGGCAGCCTTAAGAGCGTTGAAGGCGGGAACACCGTATTCTGCGTATTCGTCGTCGCTGGAGCAGAGCACCACGATGTCGGCACCGGCCTTCACGGCAGCCTCAACACCTTCCTCCACAGTGGGGAAGCCGAGATTGTCAACGACCTTGTAACCGGCAGCGGCGAGGAAGTTGCAGCTGAACTGAGCACGGGCCTGACGCATGGCCAGGTTGCCGATGGTGAGCATGAATGCCACGGGCTGCTTGGCAGCCTTCTCTGTGGTGAGGCGCAGGGTCTCGAAGTCGCTGGCCAAGCGACTGGTCTTCAGAGCGGGCACATCGGGATCGCTGGAGTGCTTGCAGGTGCAGTCGCATGAGAGCGGCTCCTTGCCCTCGCTGGTCTCGGTGAAGTTCGGGAACTGGTTCGTGCCGAGCAGGAATTCCTTGCGCTTGCCGGCGTTGGCGTGACGTGCCTTGTCGGTGTCGTTGATAGCCTGCTGAATGGTTCCGGCCTTGACAGCTGCCAGGAAACCGCCCTCTTCCTCAACGGCGAGGAACAGCTTCCAGCCTTCCTTGGCGATGGCCACTGTCAGTTCTTCCACAAAGTAAGAACCGCCGCTGACATCCACGATCTTGTCAAAGTGGCACTCCTCCTTGAGCAGCAGCTGCTGGTTGCGTGCTATACGCTCTGCGAAATCCGTCGGAACCTCGTAGGGAGCGTCAAACGGAGTAACCACCACCGAGTGAACGCCTGCGAGGGCGGCACTCATGGTCTCGGTCTGTGAGCGGAGCATATTCACATAGCTGTCGAACACCGTTTGGTTGTAGGTCGTGGTGGCAGCGTTGATGCACATCTTGCAGGCGCACTCGCACTTGGGGTCATACTGCTTAACAATCTGAGCCCAGAGCATACGGGCTGCGCGGAACTTGGCAATCTCCATGAAGTAGTTGCCGCCGATGCCCATGTAGAACTTGATCTTCTTAGCTGCGAGATCCACGGGAACGCCAGCCTCAACCATCTCGTCCAGATATTCCTTACCCCAGGCCAGAGCGTAACCCAGCTCCTGATAAACGTAAGCGCCGCTGTTGCAGAGCAGATCGCTGTGAACCATCACGCAACGCAGGTTGGGGAAGTCCTTCAGCTTCTCAACCAGCTTCGGCATGTTAGGCAGCAGCATCGTGGTGTCCTTGCCCTTCATCAGCATACGCTCGATGGGGTCGAAACCGATGCCGCCGACAATCTTTGACTTGTCGTAGCCCTTCTTCTCGTAGTAGGCCACAACCAGATCAGCCAGCTCCAGCACGTGACGCTGGCAGGTGCGGAAACTCACCTCCACGCAGTCGCAGCAAATGCCGCTCAGCAGCGTCTCGATGAACTCTGTGTTCAGGTTTTCTCCGTGGAGACGGAAGCCGAGCGAGTCAACACCCTTGTTCAGGATGTCGAGAGCCTTTGCGTTGGCTTCCTTCGGGTCTGTGACAACGATGTTCTGGCGAACATACCAGACATTGTTGTCTTTTTTGTTGCCGCGGATGAAGGGAAACTCGCCCGGGAGGGCGTTCACTGTGGGCAGCTGGTCCACGTCTTCCTTCAGATAAAACGGCTGCATGGAGAATCCCTCAGAGGTTCTCCACACCATTTTCTTCTCGTAGTCAGCGCCCTTGAGGTCAACCTCAATCTTGTCACGCCATTCCTGACGTGTCGGGGCGGTGAAGTCCGCGAAGAGCTTTTCTTTATTTTCTGCCATAATTAAATAATGAAATGTGGTTATAAGTGTCTAAAAGCGGACAAAGATAGAAAAGTTTGCTTGGGTGGCCAAATTTGCATCTAAAAAAGATTATAAAATAGTCAGTTTTTACCCAAATGTTTGCCTTTATCGCCATAAACCACTAATTTTGCACCGCAAAAGAGAATTAATCAATGTAGAATATAATATAAAATAATATAAAAGCGGCCTTTCGGTTATTCGATTAAACGATTAAACGATTTTTCGGGATTCAAAGGCCGCCAAACTCTTAAACTACTTAAACTGCTTAAACTCTTGAAACCTGAACCCTGAAACCCAACTCCCCTCCCTCCACGGGAGGGGTCGGGGGTGGGTCTTTAAATCAAATAATAATGGATTGGCTCATTAACCTCTTCACCAACACAGACAGCATAGCACACATCGTGGTGCTCTACTCGCTGGTAATCGCCATCGGCATAGCCCTTGGCCGCTTCAAGATCTTCGGCATCTCGCTCGGAGTCACATTCGTCCTCTTCGCCGGCATCCTGGCCGGACACATCGGCTTCACAGGCACACCCGAGGTGCTCAACTACGTGCAGGACTTCGGCCTCATCCTCTTCGTCTATTGCATAGGTTTGCAGGTCGGACCGGGTTTCTTCGAGAGTTTCGCCAAAGGCGGCATAACGTCCAACATGCTCGCCATGGGCATAGTGGGCCTGAACGTCGTCACTATGCTCGCCCTCTACTTCATCCTCTTCTACAACCCCTCCGTCCACGGCGGCGAGAACGTGTGGAACCTCTCGATGATGACGGGCGTCCTCTGCGGAGCCATCACCAACACGCCGGGTCTCGGTGCCGCATCCGAGGCCGTAGCCACAGTCTATAAGGGAGCTGCCCAGATCCCGCAGATTGCATCGGGCTACGCCTGTGCCTATCCGCTTGGTGTCGTGGGAATTATCGGAGCCACCATCGCCATCCGCTACATTTGTGGCATCAGTCTGAATAAAGAGACTGAAGATATTGAGCGTGAGATGAACGAGAACCCGCACGCCAAGCCCCACCGCATGACTCTCCGCGCCGAGAACAAAGCTCTGAGCGGACGCACTATCCTGCAGATACGCGACTTCCTGGGCCGCGATTTCGTCTGCTCACGTTTCCTGCACGAAGGCCATGTGTCAATCCCCAACCGCGACACTATAGTCACCATCGGCGACCTGATGTATGTCACCTGCGCCGAGGACGACTGGGAAGCCATATCCGCCTTCATCGGACCTGTGGATCATGTCGAATGGGAAGAGCAAGACGTACAGATGGTATCCAAGAACGTGCTCGTAACCCAGCCCAAGGTGAACGGAAAGACCTTCGGTCAGCTGCATTTCAGCTCCGTCTATGGCATCAACGTCACCCGCATCCACCGCAACGGCATGAATCTCTTTGCCGACCGTAACCTGCGCATCCAGATTGGTGACAAACTCGTCTGCGTAGGTCCCGAGGACGCCGTAGCCCGCGTCGCCAATATGCTCGGTAACGAGGTGAAGCGTCTGGACCACCCCAACCTCAGCGCCATCTTCATCGGCATCGTGGTCGGTATAATCTTCGGCATGATGCCAATAGCCCTGCCCGGTGTCCCCACACCCGTGAAGCTCGGTCTCGCCGGCGGCCCGCTCATCATCGCCATCCTCATCGGACGATTCGGATATAAGTTCCACTTGGTTAGCTACACCACCAACTCAGCCAACCTGATGCTCAGGGAATTCGGTCTCGTCCTCTTCCTCGCATCCGTGGGCATAAAAGCCGGAGCCACCTTCTGGAACACAGTCACCGAGGGTGACGGCCTCACCTACGTATGGACAGGCTTCCTCATCACCATAATACCGATTCTGATTATCGGCGTACTCGCCCGTCTGCGTTATAAGATGAACTACTTCACCCTGATGGGCCTCATCGCCGGTGCCACCACCGACCCGCCTGCACTGGCCTACGCCAACCAGACAGCCAACAACGACGCACCCGCCGTAGGCTACAGCACCGTCTATCCCCTCTGCATGTTCCTGCGAATCCTCACGGCCCAGCTCATCATCCTCCTTCTCTACAGCATCGTCTAACCAGCCGTGAACAGCAACCTACTCTCCATCGCCATCCAAGCCGCAATCGAGGCCGGACGCGACATAATGGCCATCTATGATGACCCCGCCGCAGACCTCGGCATAGAGCGCAAGGCGGACAACTCGCCCCTCACACGGGCAGACAAGGCCGCACATGCCCGCATAATGTTCTTCCTTGAGCCCACCGGCATCCCCGTGCTGAGCGAGGAAGGCGCACATCTGCCCTACGAGGAGCGCCGCCACTGGCACCGCCTCTGGATTGTGGATCCGCTGGACGGCACCAAGGAATTCATCAAGCGCAACGGAGAGTTCACCGTAAACATCGCCCTGGTAGAAGACGGCACACCCATCCTTGGAGTGATATATGTACCTGTAAAACAAGAACTTTATTATGGAAGTGCCGAACAGGCATCCCAACTTACAGTCCCTCCATCTATAAAAATAATTGCTCCCTCCCTAACAGGGAGGGCGGGGGGAGAGTCCGTTGGGGGAGGATCCGCTCGGCCCTTCACCGTTGTCGCCTCCCGCAGCCATCTCAGCCCCGAGACCGAGGCCTTCATCAACGAACTGCGGCGCGAGCACCCCGACCTTGAGCTCGTCTCCTCCGGTTCAAGTCTCAAGATCTGCCTCGTGGCCGAGGGCAAGGCCGACATCTATCCCCGCCACGCCCCCACTATGGAGTGGGATACCGCCGCGGGCCACGCCATCGCCCTCGCCGCCGGCCGCGAGATGGTCGATGCCACCACCGGCGCCCCCCTCACCTACAACAAGCCCGACCTCCACAACCCCTGGTTCATAGTGCGGTAAACGACTCCACAAGCTCTGTTTTTGTAACGCCCTAGGCCCAAGTTGAAATTGACCATGGGCAAAGTACAAATTGCCCATGGGAAAAACCACTTTTGCCCAAGGTCAAATGGCAAATACACCTTGATGTAATCGCACTTACACCTTGATGTAATCACCCTTACACCTTGATGCATTTGACAGTACTTCTTTCTGAAGTAGTTAAGAAATCCGAAGTTAAAGAAGTTAAGCCAAAAGTCAAAGAGCAGAGAAATCAGCCGCACGGGTAACGGCTTAACTACAGCCCGAAGGATGAGCGAAGCGATAACTACTTAACTTCATAACTACCAACAATAGGAGCAAATGCGAACCTCCTATTGACCTTTGAAAAATCGTTCAGCATCGAAGTGCCTTTCGTACAGCATCAGAATGCGGTTGGACCTGCATCAATTTTCGGGCCTTGCATAAATAATAGCTACCTTCATCATTTTCTATTTAAACTACTGAGTAATAGAAGGTTGCATCGAAACAAACCTACATAAAACCTACATGCAACCATCATCATGTAGGTTCCATGTAGGTTTGATGTAGGTTTAGTGTAGGTTTATTTTGAACTAGTTTCTTGTGAGTCAATTATTTAGGCTTAAAATGATGAAGGTTGCATAACATCATGCTGAACTGGTGTTTCTTAACTAATTCAGCATTTTTTTCTTTATTTTTTTCTTTATTTTTTTCTTTATTTTTTTCTTTATTTTTTTCTTTATTTTTTCTTTTTTCTCAATTTGTATTATCTTTGCCCCCAAATTAGTATATCTATTATGACAGCTACAATAGACCTTTCTCTCGATGTACCCCAGACATATAATGTCGATTTGTTGAAACAGCAACTCACAGAGTATGCAAATCAATTAATCGCTCTGATGAGAGCAGAAAGACATCTGCAACCTTACACTTTGGAAGAATTACATTCTCGGGTGGCAGAATCAGAGGCTCAATATGCGGCAGGCGAATACTATACACAAGATGAGGTTCATCGCATGATGGACGAATTTGTACAAGAGCTGGACAAATGAAGATAATCTAGATGTAGCAAACACGCTTAACGAAGTTGCTTGTCGTTATATCTTGGATCAGACAAAACAGATTTATCAATGGATACTCCAAAAACTCTAACTCAAGAAGAGGCTCTAGACCTTGTTCGTGCTTATAAACGTGTGATAGCTCCACGTTTTAAGAATAAGGCAAAGGTCTTTCTGTATGGCTCTTATAGTAAAGGTTATGCCAATCCTTGGAGCGATATAGATATCGCTGTAATTGTGCCGACTTACGGAGATCAGAAGCTTGAAATTTCTAAAAACCTCTGGCGTGATGTAGACAAAGTGAGCCTTCTCATTGAACCCGTCCTTATGGCAGATGACCGATGGTCACCTCTCTATGATGACGTGATGCGAACCGGCATAGCCGTATAATAGACGCTTCGGCGTTCCACCTAAACCTTTTAACCCTTTAACCTTTTAACTGTTTATGAAATAAACCAGACTAGATTAGACATTTAGACAGAAGCGTCCGCTTAGATTCTATATGCCTCTTCGCCCCCTCGGAGAGGCTTTTTTATGGCCTAACGACTAAAAATCTTTGATTCTTTTGGCTGATTCAGAAAACATTCCTACTTTTGTGGCGTGAAACCCATAAAAGCATCCCTCATTTATGTTGGATCAAACCGAAACCATAGAAAAGTTACGTTCCACACGCCAGTATCTTGACGAACACTATGGTGTGCACTCCATAATGCTCTTCGGCTCTTTGGCCAAAGGCCTGCAGCATGAGGGTAGCGATGTTGATGTCTGCGTTGAGATGGTGCCCAATCTGTTCAATCGGGCAGGCGTAAAGGTTTATCTTGAGGAACTTCTGGGCTGCGACGTTGATGTGGTGCGCATGAGAGAAGGCATGAACCCTGTATTTAAACAACAAATACTGAAGTATGGAATTCGAGTCTATTGAGAGACTTCAAATGATCGAAGAGACCCTGAAGAATATAGCCATCACAAGACTACAGGAACGTACTGTACAAATACATACAGTCGATGATTTTCTCCTGTCACCTTTTGGCATGGAGAAACTTGATGCTGCTTGCATGGTTATCATCGCTTTGGGTGAAGCTGTCAAAACGCTCGACAAACTAACCGAGAAGAAACTCTTACCCACTTATCCTTCTATTGATTGGAAAAAGGTGATGGGAGCACGAGACATCATGGCTCACCACTACTTCGAAGTGGATGCAGACGAAGTCTTCAGCATCGTCAAGAACGACTTAGCTCCTCTGAAGCAAGCCATTGAATATTTCAAGATGGCCATGAACGAACTGAACCGCAAAGCGAAACAAGCTTGACATGCCCTTTACGAAATTATTACTATCATTGTAGCAAATAATATAATTATTATCAAAACTTTATTATATATGAAAAAGATTCTAATTGCTTTGATTTGTATGTGCACATGTATTCAATTAAGTGCACAGAGAGTTTACAATGAAGATGGAAAGTATTATGAAGTTGGCATTGTAGTTTATAAAAGTGGCAGTAATTATTTGCCATCAACCGCATATTGTATGACGGCTTCTACATGTAAGGGGGGGTATTCAGACTATATCTACAAAGATGAGAGTGGAAAAGAAGTAGTGTTCAATAATTTCTCGGCATGCATATCCTACTTTATGTGTAAGGGATGGCAAGTATTAGATATAAATCTAGACGACAATAACAAAACCTTCATTATTCGTAAGGAAATCACCAAAGATCAAGCTGCAAAATTAGAAAAAGACTGTATCAAAGAAAAGAAATAATAATTCGATTCTATTTTTAAGAGGTCCTACGTGTCGCAATGCATCTACTTTTTACTACGCCTTTCAACTTATCGTTGAAAGGCTTTTTCATGTTCATATATCCCTTAAACTGTTAAATAATTAAGCTCAAAATCAAGAAACATTTTTGAGGAATGAATTCAGATTATCCGTAAATGACTTCATGGAAAATCGACAATCAACAGTCTATTCTACATTAAGTCGTGTGTTGATGGGCAATGGGTTGTTAAGGGATGCCAGCATCTCAACGATATTGCAGCAGAAATATGTAAGTCGTAAAGCAAATTTCTCGTCTTCAGTTTTATATACTGAAAACGAGAAATTAGGCTAGACATTGTTCTAGAACTTGGCCAGAACTTTGTTTTAATCTTTAATGTCTTCTTGAATCACCTTTATCGTAGTCTTGATTCGTTGAATGCATATTGGAAACATTCCCATCAGAATCTATATCATAGGAAGTCCTTGAATTTGTTTCGGCATCCCAGTCTGTGTGATGTGTATCGCCTGATTATGTATCGGTTGTTTCATGCATTCCGTAAGGAGGGTCATCTTCGTATTTCATCCTTACGTTGACATCAATTGTCGAATAATCAATATCCATAGTCGTTTAGGGTTATTTAATTTAGAAATAAAATTCTTGATACTTGCAAGATACATAATATTTCTTTCCATTATTCTTTACGACAAGTTTCTCTCCTATTGCATCTTTTTTATCGCTCACTTGAGAAGCATCTATTACTACGGCATAATAATCATTACAAGTATTAGGAGACTGGTATACCTTTAGCTCTAGCCAAAAGCCGATTCTAGTATAAGCTTTACCTCTCCAATAAACGGCCTCCTGGGTACTATTTACACTTGAAGTAGCAATGGGTTGGGATAAAGTAAACGAACTGAACACCATTGCGCTTGCTATCATTCCGATGAGCAAAGTCGCTGAAATCAATACTCTTTTCATTTGATTTTAAATTAAGTTAAACATTTATTATGTCATAAAGACTTTCCATTTGGCAATCTCTAACAGCTACGGACACAACAGCGGAAGGACATAAAAATGGCGTGGCCACTCTTATTCACTTACCTGAGGGGCAGACCTAGGAATTGGAACCCCTACAACCTTATAAGAATGCTCCACGCCAAAGCGTGTGCATAGCTAATAAAGGTTGTGAGGGGATGCCTATCTTCGGCGTTCCCTCTGCTCATCAATCGAACTATTCCAAAATGATTTCCTAGGTCTTTTCGGTAAGTGCGAAATAATAAGCTAATGCATCTGCGGTTCGGGATTTCTCCCCCGAAGCCGCTGCAAAAATAGAAAAAAGATGATTACGCCCCAAACTTTTCCATGGAAAAATGCTCTACAGACCATTATTTTATCCGAAATCCTACGAAAAAGCCTCCGAAGATTAAGAGATTCTGGGGGACGACGGAGAATGCTGTCCGTATACAAATCAGTGTGGCAATTATCACATACTGTCTCGTGGCTATTGTCCAACATGATATGCGATTGGAACGCTCGACCTATGAGGTCTTGCAGATTCTTAGCATCTCATTGACAGACAAAACTCACCTTCGAGACTTGTTCGATAAGACTAATTTCAACGATGTCAAAGAACAATTTGCTCCCCTTATTCGGGGTTATTTGATTAATATTTAACTCGTCCCGATTTTAACGGGACACTAATGATTTACACATCTAAAATGTGATTATGCCATATATGGAACTGCTTAAAAGAAAGATAGATAAATGCCTTTGTAGAGGGTAGATAGTAGGAACGATTTCCCGCAGCGGCGTATTCCGGTGATATTCTTAACCTTACCATTCCATCGCTTACTCAGCAATTCGCGTACATATTGGTCTCTTTGAATAAAAGATGGCACAAAACTGGAAGACTTTTGACAACCTAATAATCAAGAAACTAACTATCTAAGTATCACCCGATTAGAAACTAACATTTCCTCTATTAAGACGGTGTAAAAGGCAAAAAATCGAAAAAACTGGAATAAAAATCGTTCCAGATACAAAGAAAGGAAAAGAAACGAAAGAAGAGTTTTCCCCCCATACCCCCTTTATATAAGAAAGAAAAGAAAAAGAAAGAAAAGGGTGAAAAGAGAGAGAAAGAAAAAAAGAAAAACGCGCGCGCGTAAGAGTTTTTTCGTCCTGAGCATGAGCGTGAAGGTTTTCGAGGCCTCTACAACTGGCAGACACGTGGCAGACACGCCTTGACCGGATGGCAGAAGTCCTCCGATGCATAGCAAGCGGCTAACGGTATATGGTGTAATTTCATTTTGACCACGGTCAAATGTGGTTTTGACCACGGTCAAATGCAGGTTTGACCATGGTCAACCCAAACTTGGACCAGCATCTATTTTCGAGCACTCAACGAACGAATTGAAAGTCCTCACGGATAAGAGCAATTCGGTAAATTCGTTGTCAGAAAAACTTGGGGGCTACTCAACGGTCAAAAGCTTTAGTGTGGTGGTGTCGCAGAGGAAAACGGAGTATAGCCCCTGCGGTTCCTGGGCGGGGTCGCCCACATAGGGGTCGCCTGGCTGCCAGCGCTCATGCTTGGGAAGGACATCGCCGCCCCAAGCCCAGAAGTTGCAGCCGCTGACGGTGGGCTCACTGCGAACGAGCGACAGAACGAAGTCATAATAGCGGTCACGGGCCTCTGTGGGGCTGCCGGGTAGGTATAGGAAACCGTCGCGGGGATAGCCGAACTCCTCGATTACCAGAGGTTTCCGAAGCTGACGGGCTATGGCGAAGTGGGGGCGCAGATATTCTACGGTGTTTTGGCACGACTGAGACACATCGGCCAGCAGAGAGTCACGCCGCGCCCACCCCCAGTTGTAAGGCCAGACGTGAGCCGTGAGGTAGTCGATGTTGGGGTCGCTGGAAATCTGATTGTAGAGTGCTGAATCCATCTCGCAGCCAACGATGCCTTCAGAGCCGACGGAGATAAGGTGGTTTGGGTCGAGGCTTCTGATGAGGGCCGACGTCTCGCTGAGCCACTTGGCGAAGGGCTGTTTGGCTTCTTTGCTGAAGGGACGCGGCTCGTTGCCTATCTGCCAGGCCATTATCACCGGGTCATCGTAATAAGCCAAGTCGGTGTAACGGTTCTTGCGGGAGACGATGAAACGCACGTAATCGTAGAACAGCTGATGGGCCTGCTCACAAGTGGCAAACTGCGCCACATAACGGACGAAGGCATCGTAGCCATCAACCTCCGGAAGCAGGGCTTTGCCTTTTCCTGCCTGCTCCAAATAGTAGCCGTAGCCGCCGCTCCACTCCCAAGAGTTGTTCAGGTAGAGTACGGCTTTCATGTCACGCTTGCCCATCTCAAGAAGCAAATAGTCAAGACCGGCCAGGATAGTGTCGTTATACACGCCCGGGGCCTTTTGCAGAGTGGGTTCAACCTTGGGCTTCACGCCGTGTTCGCCATCGCTGCCGACAAGGATGCGCAGGTTGTCCAGACCGAGTCCATGAAGCAAATCCAACTCGTGGCAGAGACGCTGGCGGTCACCGCCCTGCCCCTCAGAAGCGAGGATGGCTCCGTACCAGAAGTTGACTCCGACGAAGGTGTATGGTTTTCCGTCGAGCGTTAGGCCGATGCCCTCGTGACGCACGAATCCCGACTGGGTGGTTTGCGGTTTACAGCCAACAAAGCTAACTGCTATCAGCAACAGAAGCAACAGATGTGAGGTTTTCATTTTAATTTGGAAAAGGAAATTAAAGGGCTGCGTCAATTTGTTGTGACACAGCCCTTTCACTTGGGTTTCTTCGTTGCGGAGGTCCGACTCGAACGAACGACCTCCAGGTTATGAGCCTGGCGAGCTACCAACTGCTCCACTCCGCGATTTTCGTTTTTGCGGGTGCAAAGGTAAGGACTTTTAGCGAATCTGCAAAATTAATCGGCAGAAAAATGCTCGATATGGGGCAAAGAGGCAAGAAATGGCACATGTGTGCAAAATTATCTGGCCGTTTTCTTGGTCAATTCGCAGAAAAGGCCTACTTTTGCGGTTGAAAAGCAAAAAAGCCTGCATTATGG
>Ga0310691_10005744_pt1 | contig 13448 bp, 9 predicted proteins | sample 176DNAGHGlowgp2_FD_203887 | JGI IMG/M metagenome (GOLD analysis project Ga0310691, IMG submission 203887) | Sheep rumen microbial communities from Palmerston North, Manawatu-Wanganui, New Zealand - 1766 DNA GHGlow gp2 (v2) (version 2) | ecosystem: Host-associated > Mammals > Digestive system >... | reverse complement strand
CGGCGGAGTAACGGTTGCCAAAGTGCCATAGGCGGCACCCATAGTTACTTCTTTGCTCGTCGGAGTCAATCCACTTCCACCGCGTGGGTTAAAGGTAACGGTATACTCCTTTCCTGTCCACTTGGCATATAGCGTTACTGTTGCATTATTGTCATTCGTCAGGTTCGTCGACAGTGTTTGTCCGTTGGAGTATACAACAGCTCCTGTTGGCGATGTTGCCCATCCGGCAAAGGTGTATCCCTCACGAGTAAAACCGTTAGATGTCAATGTCGGGTAAATTCCCCACGTAGCCGCTTGGTCATCCATACTTCCCGTAGCTTCACCATTCGGGTCATAATGAATCTTATAAGTATTGACCTCATACTGTGCGTAGAGAGTTGTTGCTCCAGCTTTAGTCCATTTTCCATCGGTGATATAATCCGTCACGGCAGAGGAAGCAAATGATCCATCTGCATTTAACACTTTAGTGCCTCCAGTTGCATCTGTATAATAACCCACACGGTGATAACCTGTCGCAGGCGATGTGTGTGTAATACTAGACTTGTCAGTTGCTTTATATACTATAGTAGCTGTTTTATTACTACCCGAACCATGATTGGCGGTATTTACATTCAGCGTAACCGTCTGTGTCCACTTGGCATAAAGAGAAGATGTACTGGTCGGGTAACGCATAAATTCGTTAGTATTATTATCGTAATTAGTCCAGTGATATACGCCAGGTTGTAACTCCTTTTCCGGACTTATCACATAATTTCCACCACCTGCTTCTTGTGTGTACCATCCATTAAAGGTATAACCAGTTTTTTCCGGATTGGTATACTCTGACAAAGTAGTGCAATTGTATGTTCCATATACCGTATTTGATACCCCAGTAGTTGCATCTTGGTCGTCCATAGGAATGGATCGTTTCCATACTGCATACAAATCTTTGTTCGCATTCATCGTAATGCTGGAACCAACCGCATAACTTGTACCAGTAATATGTTCATCGGTATTCCAACCACTAAATGTATAATTCTCCATGGTTAAGTCACCTTTTCCAGCAGCAGTAGCAGCGAATCCATTTGGATAGTATTCCGTTGCCGGTGCCGTTCCAGAAGTTCCTGACGCAGCATAATTGGCATGATAAATCAACGAATGTTCTAACTCATACCAAACGCCTGCTTCATCGAAATAGATGATAGCGTAACCATCGGTGGTTGAGGAGTTGAATTTATAGTTGTAAGTAGTTGTTGACGTTTGAGCTGCTTTCTTTTGTCCAATACCGGCTGTTGTCAAATCAGTATTAGCAGATGGATGGTATGTCGTTTTTCCACTCCATGAGCCACTTGCATTACTTCTCGCAATAGAAAACCACTGGTCGTTGCTACTAATTTGGGCTTTAAGTTCAGCTGGTGTTTTATATGTATGGCGATAGAAATAGTGATTTGTTCCATCATAATCCATAGCAATGCGTGTAGAATTTTCGTCCCAGCCGCCTTTGCTACTAGCCGTATGTGTTTCACTATTTCGCTCCTCGTTATAAACCGTCATACGACCTTCCAAGTAAGCGTACGTACGTGCGAAGTTAGCAACTAACGTAGCAGCACCAGTTGTTCCATCTCCACTTAAAGTAGTGCTGGCGCTTGAAGAGGCTACACTACAATTTGTAGCAGTCCATCCTGTAAATCTATATCCGGGTTGCGCGGTTGCTGTCACAGTAGTGGTAGTAGCCACACCAACGCTTGCACTCGTCTTATCAACAGTGCCGCCTGTGCCTGCAGAAATAGTCACATTGCGTTTGTTTTCCGTCCATTTAGCATAGAGAGTTGTTGGTTCTGTAATAGAGAATGTTCCTGTTCCGGCAGTATAACTCGTTCCTCCTGCGGGCTCTGTTTGCCATCCTGCAAAGGTATAACCTCCAGCATCTAAACTACCCGAATTGGATTTAACGGTAACAGTCGCTCCGCTTGCATATTCAGTTGCATCTGTCGGTACAGAGCCGCTTGTGGATGTCGCACTTGCAGGATAGTTAGCATTATAAGTTACCGTATATGTTTGCTTCCAGTGCGCATATAATTTGGTTGTTTCTGTGCGTGTCCACTTACCAGTGGTAATATAACCGGAAAGGCTGCTAACCAAACTTGCCGTTCCAGTCGAAGCGTCGTACTCAATTACTTTGCTACCCGACTCATCGTCCGTAGTCCAATAACTATCCAAGATCCAATCCGTCTTTGTCGCAGCTGTAAATGATTTTAGCGAACCGGCGTTGAAACAGATAGACATACTACCAGCAGAGCTACCTGTATTTGCCTCAACAGTTATTGTTTGGAGCCATCTTGCATAAAGAGTTTGTGTAGAGGTTGTTTTAGAGAAGGTTCCAGAACCTGCTGTGTAATTTGAACCAGATCCATCATTAGCTGTATTCCACCCATCAAAGGTATATCCCGTCTTTGCCAGACTTCCGCTGTTGCTTGCAACCGTTACCGTCGCGCCATTTGGATAATAAGCATCATCAGGCTTTGTGCCGCTAGTACTTCCATTGCCATCATACGTTACTTTATAAACGCGCTGTAGTTTTATGGTCTTATCTAACTGATTCCAAGTAAATCTGTATTTTCCCGCTGCTGAAGGAGTGAAATTAACTTTATCACCACTTCCTCCATAATTACTGTTGCCATAATAGTACAATGATGTAGAATTGTTTACAGAAAGCGTAGATGACCCTCTCCAATAACGAGTGTTATCAGTTTGTACAAACATGTAGTGCTTTACTGCCGTTAAGTCAACATCAGCCGAGTATTTGCCAGTGGAACCTTCTTCCGATAATGTAGTGTATGTACCAAGATTCCAATCACTATCATGGCCACTCGCCGTACTCCAGGCAACTTTGATTGTCAATCCGTCTCTTTTAGATACGCAAACCTTGTTGTTGGATGCGTCAAATGTAAAAGTAAAGTCTCCCGCAGCTCCCGTATTATAGGTTACACGGTGAGATGAGTTTCCATAATTGGTAGAACCGTAATTATATAGCAAAACACTTTCGTTAGTGGTAGCAGTTGCGTTGACCTTGTAAAAGTCATTACCGTTCTTTATATAAAAGCCGTACGAACCATTCTGCAGACTGACGGAACAAGAATATCGGTTCGAGTTCGCCGATGATTGCGTCATGGATGCCGAATTACTTGCACTATAATTGCCTGATGGCATGTCTTTTTGATAGTACAAAGTAACTGCACCCCACATCTGTCCTGTTCCGAGGGTGAGGAGGGTGCTGATTAATACAAATGTTTTCCACTTTTTGCAACTCGAGAAGAGTTGATTTAAGATTTTGTTTGTCATAGTAATTATGTTCTAATGTTAATATTATATTCTAAGTATTAGTAATTTTATATTGTCGCGAATCCGACTTTCTGTTAAGTTTTTTGCGGAGGGTAGCGTGAGGTCGGGGTCTCGGCAGGGTCTCGCAATAATCTCGCAGTTAGGTTTTCCGTAAATGGATTTTAGCGGGATTCTATTTGTGGAGTTTTTGCTAAATTTTGCACACTCCCAAAAGTAAAATTCCTCTATTAAAAAGATCGCTTTGCCTCGGATTGGTGCCTTGAGGCGGGGCGAGGGGTTTTACGTTATTGTCGGGCTACTGTGACGTTCACGATGGTCGCGGAATGGTCACGGGAGGTGTTGCATTGCGCAGACCTATAGACACAAAAAAGCGTGAAGTTCACTTGTTCTTCACGCTCCCTTAGGCCTTCGCAATGCCCACAACCAGAATGATAAAACAACCGAAATCCACGCCGAATATGAATAGGTACATCACGGACGACGTGAATATACGGTAATTCATACCCCATGGACGTTTTTAGATTGCCAGTCAGGTTGTCAGAAATTTGCGAAGTTTCGGGAGCCCTTAAACAATTTCAATAACGCCAAATATGTCTTTTATTTCCACCCCATCAAATGAGAGACATCTCCCTCCGGCGTGGGAAAATTATATGTTCGCGCATGGTATGTGAGTACGCGCGAACGCATAATCGCCGCAAAATTACTGCTTTTTCTTAATATATGCAAATTTTTTTTGAAAAAAAATATTTTTGCAGCGAAAAAGCGCATTTTGGGAGGATAAAGAGGGGGAGTTGGCAGACTAGGAAGCCTAGGGGAGATAGGAGAACTAGGAGACATAGAAATCCTAGGAGTCCTAGGGAGCCTAGATGACCGAGGAAGCCTAGGGGGATAGGGGTCCTAGATGGCCTAGGAAGCCTAGGGGTCCTAGGGGGGCTAGGAAGCCTAGGGGGGGCTGGGAGAACTAGGAGAACTAGATGGCCTAGGAGTCCTAGGGAGCCTAGATAGCATAGGAAGGCAAGACTGAAAAAAAAATGAGAGGACTAAAATCCTCTCACATTTCGTCTGGCAGCCGCCATTTTTTCTTTTATACCACCTTCTTCAAGGAATTGTTTTTCTTTAGCTTTGAGCCAACTCCATATTCCCCTATCCGCTTGATGGATGAGCGTTAAAGCTACATTGCAAAATTCCTCTTTGCTCCACCGCTCAAAATACGGGCGATAGTCCTCGGGATTGTGATGATGGTAGCAGAATTGCACCATTTTCTCGTATCGCGGATGACTTTTATCCCATATATGCAATTCATTCACGCGTAGTTGATCTTCATAATCTTCCCTGAGTTCAATAAGACTACCACGCGCTGTGTTGACCAATTTAAGTTCCATTTCCAAACTGGTCATCCCATCCGCATGGCCTTCTGCGATATTTTGCTTTCCGCTACGCGCTGCCTGCTCCATCTGGTCTTTAGTTCGATCGCCCTTAACCAAATAGTGATTTTGATACCAGTAGGTCATATCATACAGGACCTTTGTCTTCTTGTAGAAAATAAAATCCCTGTAATCGCCACCACCATTCAAAAAGCCATTAGGATTAAGCCTTGACATGTATTTAAGATTTTTTATCTAGGAGTCCTAGAAATCATAGAGATCCTAGGAGACCTAGATTGTTGATTATTTATGTTAACCGACTTGGGAGCCGGGGCGGACGGGACGGGAGGTGGTGGTGACGACTAATTTACCATCGGCATCGACGGCAGAGAGAATCATACCCTGACTCTCGATACCCATCATTTTACGCGGTGGGAAATTAGCGATATAGAGCACCTGCTTGCCGACGAGCACTGACGGGTCGGGATAGGACTGCGCGATACCACTAAGGATAGTACGTCCGCCCATTCCGTCGTCCAAAGTGAACTGAAGAAGACGTTCGGACTTCTTAACCGGCTGGCAGTCTAAGACCGTAGCGACACGGATGTCCATTTTGTCGAATTCATCGATAGAAGTGTCGGCTTTGATAGCAGCAGGCTTCCAGTTCGCGAGTTCGGCTTCTTTAGCTGCGGCTTCGTTCTCGGCTTTGATGCGTGCAAGGCGATCGAGTTGGGCTTGGATAGCATCGTCCTCGATTTTCTCAAACAAGAGCGAGACCTCGCCAAGCGGCGCGCCCTCGTGGAGCAAGTCCAAACTGCCGAGGTCTTCCCAGTTGGCTTTTTCGAGGCAGAGCATTTGACGCAATTTGTTCGATGAAAACGGCAAAAATGGTTCAAATGCGATAGAGAGATTAGCCGCTATCTGAAGGGCGAGATTGAGAATCGTAGCGGTGCGCTCCATATCGGTTTTAGCAAGCTTCCAAGGCTCTGTATCAGCAAGATACTTATTTCCGATACGTGCGAGATTCATTGCTTCTTTCTGCGCCTCACGGAACTTAAAGTCCTCAAGGAGCGATTCGAGTTGGGCTTTAACGTTCTTAAACTCGTCGATTGTAGCGCGGTCATAGTCGGTGAAATCGGAGGTTTTTGGTACTTTGCCCTCGAAATACTTCTTGGTCAGTACGAGTGCGCGGTTAACGAAGTTACCATAGATAGCCACAAGTTCGTTATTGTTACGCGCTTGGAAATCGGACCAAGTAAAGTCGTTATCTTTAGTCTCCGGTGCATTGGCTGTGAGGACATAGCGCAAGACGTCTTGCTTGCCCGGAAAATCGTCCAGATACTCATTAAGCCAAACCGCCCAGTTGCGGGATGTGGAGATTTTATCACCTTCGAGGTTAAGGAACTCATTGCTCGGTACGTTATCCGGCAAGATATATGAGCCATCTGCTTTGAGCATAGCCGGGAAGACGATGCAGTGGAAGACGATGTTATCTTTGCCGATGAAATGGATAAGACGTGTGTCTTGGTCTTTCCACCATGTTTCCCACTTACCCCATTTCTCAGGTTGTGCGTCGCAGATTTCTTTAGTGTTGGATATATAGCCGATTGGCGCATCAAACCAGACATAGAGCACTTTGCCTTCGGCACCTTCTACAGGGACAGGAATACCCCAGTCGAGGTCACGCGTTACGGCACGGGGACGCAGTCCACCATCGAGCCACGACTTACACTGTCCATAGACATTCGGGCGCCATTCCTTATGGTCTTCGAGAATCCATTTCTCGAGCCATGGTTGGTATTGGTCAAGCGGCAGATACCAGTGGGAGGTAGGTTTCTTAACGAGCGCGTTGCCCGTCTCGGCATTGTACGGATTTATCAGCTCTTCGGGTGAGAGTGTAGAGCCACATTTCTCGCACTGGTCGCCATAGGCACCTGCGGCATGGCAGTGTGGACATTCACCGCGGATATTTCGGTCTGTGAGGAAATGTCCGGTCTCAGGGTCATAGAACTGTTCGGTTGTTTGTTCGATAAACTTACCGTTGTCATAGAGTTTACGGAAGTAGTCGGAAGCGAACTTGTGGTGAATCTTACTGGTCGTGCGCGAATAGACATCGAATGAGATGCCAAAACGTTCAAAACTGGATTTGATGAGTTCGTGATAACGATCGACGACTTCTTGAGTAGTGATGCCCTCTTTGCGGGCACGAATGGTTACAGGCACTCCGTGTTCGTCGCTACCGCCGACGAAAAGGACATCACGTCCCTTGAGACGCAGATAGCGCACGTAGATATCTGCAGGGACATAGACTCCGGCGAGGTGTCCGATATGAACCGGACCGTTGGCATAAGGGAGAGCCGTTGTTACTAAAGTACGTTTAAACATATATTACTTAAAATTAAATAGTCTCATATTTTTCGAGTTGTCCGTCATCGCTCCGGATAAGATTTGTATCAATTCGTCGCGGGTGACTTTACGGATTTTACCCTCTTGAGCGACCGCCACATTCCCGGTCTCTTCGGAGACAACAATAGCGATGGAATCGGAGTTTTTTTCACTTATACCGAGCGCAGCGCGGTGGCGGAGACCAAACTGTTTAGGTATATTCTGCTGCTTAGACACGGGTAAGATACAAGCCGCAGAATACAAGCGGTGCCCGACGATAATAAGTGCTCCATCGTGAAGGGGAGTATTCTTAAAGAAGATATTCTCAATCATTCGTGACGAAATGGCAGCGTCTATCAACTCACCGGTATCGGCATATTCTTTGAGATCGCTACCGCCGGCGATAACGATGAGGGCACCGGTTTTGGACTTAGCCATGTGTTCACAAGCGATAACGATCTGATCGACATCTTGCTCAGCCTGCACACCGCGGCGGCCTATATGTCCCCAGTTACTAAAGCGTGCACCGACGCGATAGAAGAAGCCACGAATTTCTTCCTGGAAGATTACAATAAGCGCGATTGCACCGACACTAATAATACGATCAAAGAGTGCACCAGTCAACTCCAAGCGGAACACCATTGTCACGAGGAACCACGCAACGATGAAAGCTAAGATTCCCCAGAAGAGGTTAACCGCACCGGAACGGCGCAACAAGCGGAACATCTCATATAAGATGAGCGCTACTAATAGAATATCGATAATATCTTTTATGCCAAATTCAAAGCCGACCATAGATAAAATATTTTAGATTTTATATTTTAGATTTTAGATTGTAGATTGTAGATTTTATATTTATAGATGATAGATGATAGATGAACCTTTTGCGGCTGACGCCTTATTTTAGATTGATTTTAGATTGTAGATTTGTGATTTCTTTGTGAGGTTTGACGTCGTGGACGCGGAGGATATTGGCACCTTGGGCTAAAGCGAGTTTATTAGCTGTAATGGTAGCAAGGAGTGTTTCCTCGGAAGTAGGTTCGGAGCCTAACGGCTTATATAGCATTGACTTACGCGAGAGTCCGACCAGTATAGGCAAGTCCATAATCTGCAGGTCACTCAAGTGCTCAAGTAGTTCGATATTTTGTTGTACATTTTTGTTAAAGCCAAATCCGGGGTCAATAATCACATCTTTGACGCCTAAGCGATGGAGTTCGTCCACTTTAGGAATCAAGTTATCGATGACTTGTACGCTCACAGGTAACCGGTCATCGACCGGGGCGTTATGCGTCAAGATATAAGGGACATCCAATTCCGCTACGGAAGTGAACATTTCTCCGATTCCACCGGATATATCGTTAATCATATCGACGCCAAAAGTCGTCACAGCCAGGCGTGCGATAGAAGCGCGGAAGGTATCGACAGAGACGATAGCGTCGGGATACGTTTTCCGTACGGCTCTCAAGGCAACCTGTAACCTGCGCCACTCCTCGGCTTCGTCAACAGGCGAAGAGCCAGGGCGAGTAGAGCAAGCACCGATGTCCAAAATATCTGCTCCTTCGGCAAGCGCTTTCGTCGCCATCGCCAAGACCTCTGCTTCGCTGATATTGGAACAGGCAAAAGCGAAGCTGTCGGTAGTGGCATTAATGATAGCCATGACCTTAGGTTGCGCAAGCGAAAAGAGCTTTCCTTTTATATTTATAATAGGCGTACGCATTTGAGACGGCAAAGGTACAAAAAAATATTGAAAAATCCATAAAAATTGCGCTAAATAATGCAAAAAATAGCGTTTTTTCGATAAAAATGCACTTTTTTTGAATATTTTCGAAGAAAAATTGGTCTGTATGAGATTTTTTTTGTATCTTTGCGGGCTGAAACTAGAAATACAACAAATTACGCAATATGAGAAACGTATCTAGATTTGTTCTTTTAACTATCGCAGCGGTATCATTTACCGCATGTCAGACCCGTGAATTAAACACGAAGGTGTCCAACACAACAGGTTGGAATTACTATGACCAACAGACGACTAATTTCGAAGCCCAAGAGGGTGTAGGAAATGTTAATCCTGTCGGAATGGTAGCCATTCAAGGCGGAACGTTCACGATAGGTGAGAAAGATGAGTTTTTGACAGCTCCTCGTAACAACTACCATCGTACGTTGACCGTTAGTTCGTTCTACATGGACAAGTATGAGATTACCACGCTGAACTGGAATGAGTATCTGCATTGGTTAGAGGTTGTATTTGGTGAAGTAGCACCGAATCTTGTTAACCGTGCTCGTCCAGACAAGACTGTATGGCGTGAGGACATGGCATACAATGATCCGTATGTAGATAACTACTTTGATCATCCAGCTTTCTCGTTCTACCCAATAGTAGGTATAACCTGGGAGCAAGCGATGGCATATTGCCAATGGCGTACCGACCGTGTAAACGAGATGGCGTTGATTCAATCCGGCGCTATCGCTATTCCAGACTTTGCATCCCTTCGTCCGACAGACGACGAGGCATACAAAGAGGAGTGGGAGACGCTGACGGGTTATCAGATGGAAGCCATAGAAATGCCTAATCCGGAAGATCCGGAGAATACGATTACGATGTATCGTCCCGGTTATGAGTACATCCGCGATAAGTTTGTATTCAACACCGAGAAATATCTGTCGGATGACTCCTATGTACCAGAGTATGGAAAGAAGCCTCGTCGCAACTCTAATGGTGAGGAGCGTAAGGTGAGCCGTGCTGATGGTGTATTCGTAACAGGCTATCGTCTGCCGACGGAGGCTGAGTGGGAGTTTGCCGCTTATGCACCGGTAGCAGGTGAGGATGGTTTGACGATTGAAGGAAAGATATATCCTTGGTCCGGTTATCATCCACGTGACATGAGTAAAGCCAATGCAGGTAAGATGCAGGCTAACTTTGTTCGTGGTCGTGGCGACATGATGGGTGTTAGCGGTGCGTTGAATGACGGTTATGTAATCACTGCGCCGGTTGACGCATTTGAGCCGAACGATTTCGGTTTGTACAACATGGCAGGTAACGTAAACGAGTGGGTATTAGATGTATATCGTGAGACCTCATACCAAGAGACCTCTGAGTACAACTCGTTCCGCGGTAACATCTACATGAAACCGAAAAAGAATGAGGATGGCAGTTATGTGCTTGACTCTGTTGGTTGCTTTGCATTGGAGTTCTCGGACGACGACGACCGTCGTGACTTCAAGGATGGTGACTTTGCTTCGATTATTGACACCGACTATCCGCTGGATACAGTTGGTGTAGAGAACCTGTCCGAGATTAAGTATGACCCGACGGATATCCTTGCACCTCATATCACGCGCAACACCCGCGTATATAAAGGAGGTTCATGGCGCGACCGTATTTACTGGCTCAACCCGTCCACCCGTCGTTACATGGAGCAAGACTCTTGCTCAAGCACGGTTGGTTTCCGCTGTGCAATGTCCACGCTGGGTGACCAGATTCCGAGTCAATTTAGCCCGCGTAAATAACGTTTAGAGTTTAGTGTTTAGGGTTTAGGGGTTAGGAATTAGGATTTAGGAATTAGGAGTTAGGAATTAGGAGTTAGGAGTTAGGAGTTAGGATTTAGGAATTAGGATTTAGGGTTTAGAGATTAGAAATTAAAGATATATGAATTTTCCAAGTAATGTAAAATACACCAGCGAGCACGAGTGGATTCGTGTAGAAGGTGATGAGGCATATGTAGGTATAACCGATTATGCACAATCAGAATTAGGTGAGATTGTTTTCGTTGACGTAGATACTGTTGGCGAGACGATAGGTCAAGGTGAAGTATTTGGATCAGTAGAAGCTGTTAAGACAGTGAGTGATTTGAATATGCCAGTTGAAGGCGAGGTTCTCGAGTTCAACGAGACACTGAATGACCAACCTGAGTTAGTCAACAACGATCCTTATGGCGAAGGTTGGATGATTCGCATCGCTATTAAGGACAAGGGGCAGTTAGACAGTTTGATGGACGCCGCAGCATACGAGGCATCCCTCTAATTGACGATTGCACATACACAATAATCCGCGGGAAGACTCTCGCGGATTATTATATATATATATTATATAAGGTGTATATAATCAGAAGCCGGAGTACACCACTTCCACATCCATGGGGTCATCAGCATTTTGCGCACTCATGAACTGGGTGGCAGAAACGGTTTGCTGCTGTTTAATGGAAACGATATAGGTTGTACCATTGTTGCCAGTGGTAGAGATGACATCCACTGGAACGAGGAGCATGTGCATCAAGTCAGGGTTCGCTGAGTGACGCAATTGGTTAGTCAAGAGGGCCGACATATCGTAGGAGTAATAATACTCTGTGTTACCATATTTATCGGCACCTTTTTTCAAATCGGCAAGTAACGCGCATGTATCACTTGGCAGTTCACGTTTAGAGAAGAATCGCTGCATAGCCGATTCCTTGATAAGTAGCATTTTGGAGGCAGGTTGTGACCAATCGTCTCGGTTAGAAGTTTGGTCAGCATGGTTGCAGACATTGACTTTGACCTTTGCCATATTGACATAAGGGCGTTTTCCATCCAGGCGAGAATTGATTCGCTGTTGCATCTTAGCCATAGGGAAGGAAAGTCTAGTATAGATATTAGCCGGAGCTACGGCATAGGTATAGGATAAGCTATCCTTAAGCAAGGCTTCAAAGGTTTGCTGTTTATTGAGGTACTCTATCCTATTGACTTGTCGCACCTCTGAATTGGCGTAGAATGATTTAGTATCCTTGACCGTTGTATCCTTACCTGCTTTGGAATAAGAGAAGGTGTATTCTACGTCTATCGTTATATCTATTAAATTAAGGAGTGTGGTACTTCCATTCTCGCAGGTGAGATAGAGTCCGTTGAAGATTTTATTAAAAGCTTCTTGTGACGAAAAGTCGCGCAAGGCAAAGAACTTCGTTGTAAAATCGTCGGACATCTTAGCTCTAACCATGGTGAAATACTTCTCATCACCAGCCGAATAGATTGAATCGTTACGCTGAGAGGCAATAATTATTTTCTCGTTGGCCAAGACAGCAGGCTGGGACAAATCGACATACTGATTGACATCGATATTCGTTGTATAGACGGTAGAATAATCGAAAGTTCCTTTGGTCATCTCGTAGGCGTTTATACCCATAGGTGCATTTCCGTCTCCGAACCAAGTGAGATAGCATAGGCGCAAGTAAACGCCTTCTACTTTTGCATTCTCCGGATAGCGGAATCCGATTGGGCAGGCAAACTGCGCCAGCACGTTAGAGTGGATAGTACCATATTTATTCTCCATTTCACCGAGCAAAAACGAGTCGGGCATAGAGACGATTGAGTCGCATTGGACTAAGGATGAGCTGATAGAGAAGGTATCGGTACGGACATAAATTTCGTCCTCTTTCTCCAAGATAGAGCCGCCAGCGGTATTGGAATCATCCTTACAAGCAGACAGCAGAGCAGCCAGAACTAATATGGAAAAGAAAAACTTATTGCGCATTATCTAAGAGCAAATTACAGAAATCAGCATAGCAGTCCAACTCATCCCCTTGATACGGCATGATTGGTTTACCGCTGGTCTGGGCATAATTGAGCAGATGCTGGTTCACATTAGGGGTAGAGAGCACGATGGCATCGGAATAATCAATAGCCAAACGCATCAGTTCTTCGTATCCGACTTGGAAGCCATCGATACTACGTACATCATTCGCCGAAACGCCATCAATGAGCAGTTTTTGGCTAAACTTAGAGTTAAAGGAAGTCTTAAACTCAGAGTCGTCCAATGAGAGCACAATCTTGGAGTTAGCAAAGAAAGGCGTATCGGAATAAGCAGTACGCAGATAGAGAGGCGCCAAGGCACCCATCCAGCCCGAGCAATAGATGATATTCGGTGTCCAGCGGAGTTTTTTAACGGTTTCGACCGCTCCACGCGCAAAGAAAATACAGCGTTCGTCGTTATCCGGATACTCTACGCCATTTTCGTCCGCAATACCTTTACGACGTCCGAAATAATCGTCGTTATCTATAAAATATATTTGGATACGGGCAGTCTGGATACTCGCCACCTTAATCAACAAAGGATGGTCAGCATCCTCAATAATAAGATTCATTCCAGACAGGCGAATAACTTCGTGCAATTGGTTACGTCGCTCGTTAATCTCTCCGAACTTAGGCATAAAAGTACGCGTTTCCCATCCTTTACCTTGAAAGTACTCAGGCAAACGACGATTGATTAACCTTATTGGAGTCTCATCTGACAAATAAGGAAATATCTCCTGCGCGAGAAATAAGATACGATTTGGCTCACTCATAGGCGTAGTTTTTTAATTGGGCGATAACTTCCCACTGCAAAGGTACAAAAAAAATTCGATATTTACA
>Ga0310691_10005743_pt1 | contig 13448 bp, 6 predicted proteins | sample 176DNAGHGlowgp2_FD_203887 | JGI IMG/M metagenome (GOLD analysis project Ga0310691, IMG submission 203887) | Sheep rumen microbial communities from Palmerston North, Manawatu-Wanganui, New Zealand - 1766 DNA GHGlow gp2 (v2) (version 2) | ecosystem: Host-associated > Mammals > Digestive system >... | reverse complement strand
GAGCAGCTTTGCCGATTTATGCATCACATCCATGTTCGCCTGAATGACTTTTTTCGCCTCAGCGTAGCAATAATCGATGATTTTCTTCACTTCTTCATCAATTTCCGTCATCACCTTGGAGCTGATTTTCTTCTCATGACCGATTTCGCGGCCCAGGAAGGTTTCATCCGATTCGCCCGTCTCATAGTTGATCAGACCCAGCGTGCTGGAGAAGCCGTACTTCATAACCATTTCTCTGGCTCTCTTCGTTGCTACGAGAATATCGTGGGATGCACCGGTCGTAATATCATCAAAGATCAGTTCTTCTGCAATACGTCCGCCCAGAAGGGTCATGATGTTATGCAGCATCTTGCCGCGGGTCACATACATATCCTCGCCGGTCGGCAGCGGCATGGTGTAGCCGCCTGCGCCCTCTCCCGTCGGGATGATGGACACGATATGAACCGGTCCCACATCCGGAAGAAGATGGAACAGAATGGCATGTCCCGTCTCATGGTAAGCCGTGATCCGCTTATCGTGCTCGGAAACAACACGGGAACGCTTTTCAGTTCCTATACCCGTCTTGATAAAGGACCTCTCCACATCCTCGCGGCAGATATAGGGTCTGCCTTCCTTTGCAGCATGGATAGCCGCCTCATTCATGAGGTTTTCGAGATCCGCTCCCGAAAAGCCGGAGGTTGTTCTGGCAATATCATGCAGATTGACATCATCGCCCAGATTCTTGCCTCTGGCATGAACCTTCAGGATGCTCTCTCTTCCCTTCACATCCGGAAGCGCCACTGTGATCCGCCGGTCAAAACGGCCGGGACGCAGAATAGCCGGATCCAGAATATCCACACGGTTTGTGGCCGCCATGACGATAATGCCCTCATTGTTGCCGAAACCGTCCATTTCCACCAGGAGCTGGTTCAGCGTCTGCTCACGTTCATCATGACCGCCGCCCAGACCTGTTCCTCTCCGTCTGGCAACAGCATCGATCTCATCGATAAAGATAATACAGGGGGCATTCTTCTTGGCATCTTCAAAAAGGTCGCGGACACGGGACGCACCCACGCCGACAAACATTTCCACGAAGTCAGAACCGGAAATGGAGAAGAAGGGCACATTTGCCTCTCCTGCCACGGCCTTGGCCAGCAATGTCTTACCGGTTCCGGGGTGTCCCTCCAGGATCACGCCCTTGGGGATACGCGCGCCGATCCGGGTATACTTTTCCGGATTCCGGAGAAAGTCTACGATTTCTTCCAGTTCATCCTTTTCCTCCTCCAGTGCGGCAACATCACCAAAATTTACCCCTGTTTTTACATCCCTCTTTGCCCGGCTCTTCCCGAAATTCATCAACTGGCTTCCGCCGCCTGCCCCTCCTCCGGCCACACGGCCCATGGAAAGGGTAATAAATACGAGAAACAGGATGGTGCCATAGATATAAGGCAGCAGCCGCTGCAGCAGGCTTGGCCGCTTCACATCATTCAGCTCATAGGGATAACCCATTTTTTCCAGAATCTTCTGGGTATCCTTAACATCCGCGGTGTAAAACCGGACCGTATCACCGTCAGCCATCTCCAGATAAACTGTACCGGTGGGGACCTCCGCATTCTGGTAGATCCTTACCTCATCAATTTGGTTTTTCTTCAGCTGATCCTCCAGTACCGAATTGTTGTACATGGTATTGGTGGACGAGCCCATATTACTGATCCAGAAATATATGAGCAGTCCCACCAGAAGCAGGATCAGGTATAATGATGCTCCTTTTCTCATCTTCCTCTTGCCTCTTTTCCTTCCTTTCTTGTCCTTCCTGTTGCTTTTGTTGTCTTTATTTCTTATTCTTTGATTGGTTCTATTGTTGTTTTGCTTACCTAGGTTCCTGTGTATCCTCCTCCGGAAGGTGTTCCGGAAAGATTCCCTCCACACTGAGCACGGCGATATTCTCCGTTGCCGGCGTGACCTTGCAGCCCTCAGCCAGCCGGATACCCACAACCCAGAGGATATCCTGTCCGTCAGCCACCACAGGCCAGCTCTTTCTCTGCTCCGCCGGGATTTTCTGTCCGGTGAAAAAGCGGCTCAGCTTCCGGGTTCCGCCGTCCGGTAAAACCTTGATCCTGTCGCCCTGAACAGGGGTTCTAAGAACTAAATTGCCTTTTATTGTATCATAATCTATCATTTTCGTATATCTTTTTTTTGAAATCTCTTTTACAGCCCCCCTCGGCAGGATTTCTACCCTTAGCCGAAGGTCATGGGACGAGCCGGGCAGGGCGTCCGTCTTCTCCAGTATGATCCGGTCATATTCTCTTCTGGCCAATATCCCACCGGGAAGCATGATCTTCTTCCCCGTTTCCTTATGCAGAAGCATTGCTGTATCCTCCGCATGAATCCTGCCGAAATCCTTTCTTCCCCCCGCCAGCCTTCCGAAAAGTGAAAGAAGAAATTCATACATAAATACTGCCGGTTCTTTTTCTGCCGCCCCTGCGGAGAAGGAAAACCGTCCCGTTTCTTCAACAAGACCGACCCTTTCCGCCAGAGAATCCATCTGTCTCTCCATATCCCTGTAAATCTGCTGCGAAGCCAGAGACAGCCGGATCAGATTCACCACCACTGCCGGATCTTTCTGCAACATGACAGGCAGAAGCCGCTGACGGATCACATTCCGGGCGTGAACCTCCGAAAAATTCGTTTCATCTGTTACATAGCTCTCCTGCAGTTCATCCAGATAGGCCTCGATCTCCCTGCGTCTCGTACCCAGGAACGGCCGGATCACATCTTCGTTTACCGGCAGCATCCCTCTCAGTCCGCGGATACCCGTGCCGCGGAGCATATGCATGAGCACCGTTTCCGCCTGATCGTCTCCATGATGGGCAACGGCAATCCAGCGAAATCCCAGACGTTTTTTCTCGTTCCGGAGAATGGCATATCTTGCTTCCCGCGCCGCTTCCTCCAGCGTCTTCTTTTCCGATAGTTTAAGCGCCGGCACATCCACCTTCCGGATGATGCAGGGAACCCCCAGCCTCCTGGCCAGAGCCGCCGTAAATTCCGCATCCCTATCCGCCGTCTCCTGCCGGATGCCATGATGCACGTGCACTGCATATAAAGGAAAGCCATACTTTTTTTTCAGCGCGGCCAGCACATGGAGCATCGCAGTGGAATCCGCTCCTCCCGAAACGGCCGCCAGAATCCCGCATCCCACATTTTCAGAAAATTCTCCTCCCCGGAGCTCTCCGGACTCCATCTCTGAAAGCATCCCTTGCCGCAGCATATATTCTTCAATTTTTAGTTCGAATTCTCTCATCCCGCTGAACCTTTTTTTGAAAACTAGTGCTGAGCAATAATAACAAAACAAAGAATGACAAAACAAAGAATACGGCTGCCGCACTGGCAACCGTATTCAGTCTTTTTCTCTTGGCCTTATTACAATCTCATCCGGATACACAAGCCCGAGCTTACTCTTGGCTTCATCCTCGATATATTTCTTTGTCTGCATGTACTTCTCGAGCTCTTCGAGCTGAACCGTCTTCTGGTTCGCATCCTCAAGTTGCTGCTCCAGCACATGCTCCTGGATCAAAAGCTGATCATTCTTTTTCCGGAGTGAACGCGTACGCACAAAGCACGCACCGACCACCAACGCTGAAATCAGAAAGACGACAAGCAGACCAATCCTTGACTGCCTTCTCCGCTGACCGCGATAACTTCTCTGCATAATCCTACCCCTCAACCTTCTACGGGAACCATGCTTTATTTTATACCTTTTCAGCGAAGAATTCAAGTACCAATCAAAAATTATGTCAACTTTTTCTGCCTATTCTCCCCAGATTCCTTCAAGAAGGCCGTCCAGCGCCAGCCATTTCGGCTCCTGAAGCCTTCCTTCCTTATTGTTCAGACCATAGCTGCAGGTTGTTCCCTGTACGGATTGTTCCAGCTCGATCCCGTACTGTCCCAGGTCTCCCGTCAGCTCCTGCATGCTGGCCGTCCGGTTTTCATCCACCCTGGCAACAGACACGGCAGGAGAAGGCGTCCCCTCTGCCACAGCGTTACCCGTGATGGTATAGGTCCGGTCAAGCCGCAGGCTGCCGTCCAGGAAGCCATAGATTTCCACTTTAACATCCACACCCGCTCCCTGTCCGAGCTCTGTCAGGATGACAAGCGTTTTGGAGCCGCATAATTCATTTTTCACATATGAGCCGGGATTCACCTTATATTCAACGACTTCATCATTCTCAAAGGCATAGGCCTTTCTTTCCGATTTTGCCGGGTCGTTTGCGGTTTCCAGAATAAGCTCAGGCACACCGTTTCCGTCAAAATCATAAAGATAACCCTTAATCCCTCCCAGGCTTTCCTTATTGGGCAGGATCTCATGATAATAGCGGACAAGCTGCGCATAGACCTGCTGCCAGGACTGGATCTTCTTCTTTGCCAGCTCTGTTTCGCCCTGGAATTCCACAGCGTTGAACATCACATCCGTTTCCTGGGGCTTTTCCATGGTTTTGGGATCATATTCAAAGGCTGTCACATCTCCATAATCCGCATTGACATGATAATAAATATGCGTTCCGTTATTTGCCCGTGCATCCACCACATACTCGCCGTTTTCCAGCTCGCCGGCCACGCAGTAATAGCCATAACCCTTTTTGATATCATCCATCATCGTGGAGGTCTGTTTAAAAATATAATTTTCCACTGCCTGGAGCGCCTGATCCTTCGTCAGCTGCGGATCCAGCTTCTGCCCGAAGGAATGGAGCTCAGGCGCAATGACCGTGCCGCTGCCCACCCGCTGGAGAACAGCATCCGCATGTGCCTTATCAAAGGTGAAACGATAATCCATGCCGTCTCCCTTGTAGAGGATCGCCGCCTCCACCGCATTATCGCCGGTAGAAGACAGTCTGACCGCACAGCCCCGGAAAAAGGCGATATCCTGTGTCGCATAGTTCGTCCCCTCAAAAAGGCCGACGTCCTCCATCCAGCTCTCACGGATTCCCGCAAATACCGTCCCCTCTTTATTCAGCGTAAGGTATCCATTATTCCGGAACACCAGCGGACACGCCTCCTTCATATTCTTCCAATGAGAGGCCGGCACACGGCATGTGCCCATCCTTTCCACACTTTCCTTCTCCGGATCGTATTGATAAAACCGGTACTCGCAGCCCTTTTCCGTACCCTTACGGAAGCCCTCGTCCCAGCTTTCCACGTAGATCATCAGCTCATCCACGCCGTCTCCGTTAAAATCCGCAACGGCATAACAGCAATAATAAACATCCTTCTCGTATTCAAAATCATATGCCTTCATGGCATAGGGACCGGTTTCCTTTTTTCCCCCGGAAAGGCTCTCGATATATTTCGAATACGCCATGGATGCCAGAGGACGGATTTCCTCCGGCGTGAGCTTATGCACAGCCTCTGTGTTTACCTCATTCCAGGACTCTCCCTTTTTCTCCTCGTTCACATCCGCTTCAGCCTTTTCCGGAGAAACAGCCGCTCCGATCACTCCGGCAGCTTTTGGTTTTCCGCTTCCCGGTCTGAGAACAATGAACAGCGCAGCTCCCACAAGAAGGATTGCGAAGAGAATGCTGGCCGGCAGATACCACCAGGCGGCAAAGCCTCTCTTTTTCCCCTCTCCGGGCTCCCCTTCATCCTCCTGAAGATCTGCATCGTTCATCGCTGTTCCCTGCATCGCTGTCCCCGGCGCTGCTCCCGGCATTGCGGTTCCTGGCATTGCTTCTCCCGGCACTGCGCCCGGCATTGCGGTTCCGGGCATTGCGGTTCCTGGCATTGCTACTCCCGGTGCTGCTGCGGCTCCGGTCCGTTCTTCCCCTTCCGGCGGGAAGGCGGAACCTGCAATGAATTCTGCTTTCTGTGCAGGCGGATTTCCGGCCGCACCCTTATTCCTGTTCTTATTATTCCTCTTGCTCATGATCACTATTCCTCTTTGCACCGATTTCCGGCCGCCTGTAACACACTTTCCCGCAGCGACTGCGAAGCAGACAGTTAAATGCCGCAGCTAGTGCTCGCCTGCCAGCCACTGGGTTCAGCGGGAGTCAAAAATCAGTGAATAACAGAAAATATGAATTCCTCGTTTGCGATGATCAGGGTATCACCTGTTTTCAGCTCCGCCAGCCGGTGAGGAATCAGCTCTATCCCGTTCACCCACGTTTTGTTTACCGATTCGAGATCCTCGATCAGAAACCTGTCGAGCACATTATAGATTATTGCATGCTTCCTGCTGACCGCTGTATTCTCCAGCTGGATATCCGACTGTCTGAGCTTGCCGATGGTGGTCTCCGGCTTTGAAATAGAGAACCTGTAGCCGGTGGAGGCCTGCATCAGTTCAGCCGTCTTCTTCACCGTAGACCGGTTCTGCTTACTCACCTCCGGAATTCCCATTTCCCGCTCACTGATCATGCGGGTTTCCTGCTCATCCTCATTCCCTGCGGGCTTCCGCTGATCATATTCTCTTGCATCTTTGTACATATCCCGACTGACGGGATATGGCTCACCGCCATGCGTCCCCGCTTCCTCATCCAGGATGTTCCGGTAGATTTCCTGCCGCCACGCGCCCAAACCGGGATTCTGCTGATACGCCTCTCCCCCACTAAACGCAGGGGCCTGCACCGGAGCACTATACTGCTGTCCACTGTACTGCGGCGCTCTTTCCGCCTCACTATACGCAGGGGCCTGCGCCGGAGCACTATACTGCTGTCCACTGTACTGCGGCGCTCTTTCCGCCTCACTATACGCAGGGACCTGCGCCGGAGCACTATACTGCTGTCCGCTGTACTGCGGCGCTCTTTCCGCCTCACTATATGCAGGAGCCTGCGCCGCTGCGCCATACCGCTCCCCAGACGCCTCGCTATATGCAGGAGCCTGCGAAGCCTCATTATACCGAGGGGACTCGGATGTTTCATTATACTTCGGAGCCTGCGAAGCCTCACTATACGACGGGCTCTGTGACGATCCGCTATACGACGGGCTCTGTGACGATCCGCTATACGACGGATTCTGCGACGACCCGCTATACGCCGGGCTCTGCGACGGCCCGTTATACGCCGGATTCTGTGACGACCCGCTATACGACGGGCTCTGTGACGATCCGCTATACGCCGGGCTCTGTGACGATCCGTTATACGCCGGGTTACGGGATGTTCCGCTGAACCTTGCGGTCTGCGCCTCGCTGTCATATGCCTGCGACGCGGCTACCGGACCGCTGCCGTAAGCAGAGCTCCCGGACCATCCGTTTTGTGCGGCCGCAGCCTCCCCGTCATCATACGCCGGCGCCCGCTGACTGCTGCTGTAGGCCGGCGGCTGGGAAGCCACCAGCTCCGGATTGCAGTGCGGACAGGCCGAAAATTTATCACAATCATAATAATGCCTGTTGGGGCATCTGATTACCTTCATACAGTTTCCTCTCTGATCTTCTGCCGCAGTATTCCTCTGCGGTTAACGGTTCAGCAGGTGATTCATATCCATTTGGGATGTCTTTATATATAATACATTTTAATTAATCAAGCTGACAAAAACTGCTTATGGCACATAATATGTACACATCGGCCGGACATTGCTGATGCCGTTTCCGGCCTTTACTTCCTTGGCCGATTCCAGGTTCTTGGTCGTGGTCGTCCGTTCAAAATGATATACGTACACCGGAACCTTGGTGATGTATTTGTACCTGGTGTATCCGGCAGAAACCTCAACCGTCCGGGTGGTCTCGTTGTACCACCAGATATCCCACCGTCCTCCTGTCTTCCGGGTGCCTGTATTGTTTCCGTTTGCGTCATACGCCCGTCCCCACTGCCTGTAGGTTCCGCCGGCAATGGTGTCGGTGCCCTCATCCGGCAGGGGAGAATCCAGCCAGTTGGTAGTCTCATAGTTTACGCATACGCCGCTGCTGAAGGGCAGAGCTTTATACCACTGGTCACCCTTTCCGTAATACCGCGAATACTGGTACTGGGTCTTTGTAACAGGCGCCACAGATTCCTTCGCACTCACCTCATAGTGAGCCGTGCTGGTATCGGATGGCACGGATGTAGTCCAGTCGCTCTCTCCGCCGCTCTGCTTCCATGCACTGATCTCCGAGCCCGTCAGCGTCCATCCGGACATGGTAGAGGAATCGGAATCCTTATATTCGGTTACCGACTGATCATAGATCCACTTCCGGTCAACGATCACAGCTCCCGCCGGAACCTTGGACGCAGCGGTCCAGTCAGAAATATTCCGGTAAAGCGTGATTCCCACCTTGGAACCGGCCTGGATCCAGCTGCCCGGTTTTTCTCCCTGAGCGGCAACGGTCTTATCCTTTGATGCGTTCCCACTGGTCTCCACCCATGAGATTTCGCCAAGACTGAGTCCGGCGGCAGAAAGCGCACTGCCGGCAGCCGATTCAGTCATGCCGGAAAGATCCGGCACCTCCGCCTTTCCGGTATGCTCATTATACTGATAAACCACAAGGGAAATGCCCGTTCCCTTTTCCACCTTTGTTCCGGCAGCCGTCCCCTGTTCCTTTACCTTATCGTTAAGAGAATTATCTGCCGTATTCTCATAGCTTACGCTGCCCACCGCCAGCCCGGCAGAGGTTAGCGCATTTTTCGCATCGCCAAGGCTCTTTCCCGAAAGCTTCGGCACTTCTGTCTTTGTATCCACAGGCGCCTGGGTGGCAGGCTGCTGCGCCGCCTCCGTAGCCTGCTGCGCTGCCGGAGCCTGCGTAGTCCGTTCTTCTGTTTCCGAGGCAGCTATCTGCTGCGTCACGGCCTCCGTCCGGGGCGCTTCCGTGGTACTGCTTTCTGTATTCTTCACCTCCGGCGCATTCTCCGCCAGGGGATTTCCCTTGGAAATGTACAGGGTCACATCCGTCGGCTCTCCGTTGGTATATACCGTCACCTCGGTTCCGGCCTCAATACTCTGCCGGATGACATTTCCCTTCGCAACGGTATCGCTGTCTTCCTCCACGATGGTAACATGAAGCCCCAGAGCCTCGATCGTCTGTCTTGCCTCTCCCTCTGCTTTGTACTGCACATCCGGAACATGGACTGTTCTGAGTCCGAGACTCATCTTTACGCCAATGACATCCGCTTCCTTCGCCGGTGTACCGGCGGCTATATCCTGGCCCATGATCTGGCCCTTGGGAATGGTGTCGCTGTACTCCTGTCCGGTCACAGTCAGGTACAGATGGCTGCCCAGCATCCGGTCCAGGCCTTCCTCCAGGCTGATGCCCGTAAGCTCCGGCACCTTCGTGGCCTTAGTGGGGTCGTAAGTGGAAATACCCTTGGATACCCGGAGGGTGATCTCGCTGCCCTTCTCGATCCCCGTACCTTCCTCCACACTCTGTCCGATGATATAGCCCGGCTGGAAAGCGCTTTCCTCCTCCTGGATAAAGTAAACCATGCCAAGCTCCTCCAGCGCCGCAGTGCCGCCTTCGCTTTCACAGCCCACATAGCTTTCCAGATAGATGATCTCGCCGCCGGCACTGACGGTGATCTCCAGCACAGAGCCCTTCGGTACAACGCTTCCGCTGCGGATATTCTGCGCCAGCACCGCGTCACGGGGGATTTCATCACTGTGCCGTTTATCCACGATCTGCATGATCATCTCCGCGCCGTCGATCTTCTGCTCCGCCTCCGAAAGCGTATAATTCACCACCGCAGGCACGCGGGTATCATCCCCGCCCACGGAAAACCGGAGACGGCCGTTATGAAATTCAAAACGGATCACGCCGGTAACCAGAAGGATCAGCACCGTTACCACTGCCAGAACGCCGGTACCGGAGGATATCTTCAGCCAAAGCGGCCACTTGCCGATATCCATCTTTTTCAGCGTATTTTTCTTTCTCTGCACAAAGGTTTCGGAAAGCAGCTCCTCCTTAAAGGCCTCTGCACTCGCTGTTCTGTCCTCCACCTTCAGGTTCAGCGCATTCATCAGCGCATTCTGTTTATTCTTCGGGATCCTGATCCCCAGCTTGCGGGGCGGCTTCAGCGTATCCTTTTCTCCCCGCTCCATACTGTCCTCGGGGGTAATGCCCGTCAGCAGCTTGTACAGGGTAGCCGCGCTGGCGTAAACATCGGTCCACGGTCCCTGGTCTCCCCGGCTCCGGTACTGCTCCTGCGGCGCATATCCGGGCTTCACGATCACCGAAAGGCTCTTGGAATGGGTCGTTGTGGCATACCTTGCCGCGCCAAAATCGATCAGCTTCACCCGGCCGTCGGTTGTCACGAAGATATTGTCCGGAGAAATATCCCGGTGAAGAAGGCCGTCCTTATGAATTTCCGAAAGCGCATCCAGAATGGGGACGATGTATCCAACCGCCTCATCCCAGGGAAGCGGCCCCTTCTCCTCCATGACCTCCTTCAGAGTCTTCCCCTCCAGATACTCCATGACGATATAAGCCGTTTCATTTTCCCGGAAGCAGTCATATACGGTAGTTACGCCCTCCACATGCTTAAAGGCCGCCAGCTTTCTGGCCTCCTCGATGAACTTGTATATGCCGTCTGTAAACTGTTCCTGCTTTTCGCCCTCGAAAACCGTCACCCTGGTCTCCCCCACACAGCGGGTGGAAAACTCTCCGGGCAGATATTCCTTTATGGCAATTTTGTGGTTCAGCACATAATCATAGCCGATATAGGTGATGCCGAAGCCGCCGTAGCCGATGGCTCTTCCCACAATATATTTACCCTGCAAAACAGTTCCGGGCATGAGGTGATAGGCCTCCTTCGGTCCCGTCCCGTCCACGTAGCCGCAGTGCGGGCAGACCATAAATCGGTCATCATATTCCTCCATGCACCCCAAACAGAGTGTATTTCCCATACTTATCCCCTGTTACCTCTCTTCGCGGCAGTTGCCGCTCTTATTCTTCATCAAAGGAGAGAGACAGGTCTGTCTTTCCCTGATACCCCTCCAGAATATCAAACTTTCCGTTGATCTCCACATAGGCCCCGTAGGCTTCCTTGTTAAGCGGCAGGGAGTGCGGATAGGAAATATGGATCTGCTCCTGCGCCTTATCCATCATGAGATAGCTGAGCGCCACCTCCGCGGCGATCCTCTGCCTTTCGCTGGAATGGCTGCTGATGCTCCAGTAATCGGAGAACTCCCCGCAGATCCTGTCCGTCGTATATGGCCGCATCTCAAAAAGCCCCGCAGCAGCATCCGTAACCGCCTGATATTCCTCCGTAGTCGCAAGATAATAGGTAATCTCTCCCTCTGCAAAAAGGGGAAGCGCCTCCTCCCGGTCCATGGCCTTAAGTTCATCCGTTTTTAACGAAAGGGTTCCGGCTGAAAGCTCCAGAGATCCATTGTCCGCCGCCATACCGTTATTCTTCTCCACATCCGCAAGGCTTCCCACCTCCACGGTATCCAGATCCAGATTATTTGTCCGCCGGACATATACCACAGGAAAATAGCAGCCGGTGGGGAACTGATGCGCCTTTTCGATCTCCGCCCGGTAATCCTCCACATAGGAAAGATCCCCCAGTTCCAGGTAATCAAACACATCCTTCACGGGAATGGTTTCCGCCAGAACCTTCTCCGATGCACCGTCGGACATAAAGAGATCCGGAAGGGTTCCGTCCTCCGCAGCCTCCTCCAGGCTCTCCATGTATGCCTCCTCGGGAATGGCCCGGATATCCACATGGATATTGTCGTATTCCTCCGTAAAATCCTTTGTTATGGACTCGCCGTATTTCACCGCCTCCTGCCTGGACATTTCCTCCGGATAGGAGATCCAGACTGTGATCGCCGCATCCTCGAGCACCACAGCCCGCCTCATCCGGTGATATCTGTCCCTGGCGTAAAGCGCGCCCACCGCGATCATAAGCGCAATGACGGCTGCCAGGATTGCCCGCCTGCGAAGCCGCCTTCTCCTGTCCTTGTAGGGATTGGTCACCCTTTTCTTATGCAGGTAGGCCGCCTCGAATTCATCCACATTCTGAAAGCGGAGCCCCGGCTCTATCGCCATACCCTTCATAATGGTATTGTTCAGATAATCCGGGATGGCCGGATCCAGTTCCTTCGGTTCCTGCAGAAGATCCTTTTTTTTCACAAACTCCTCGGAAAACCGGTTCACTGACTCCGTGGGCACAACGCCCGTTACCGCGCGGTAAATTGTGGCTGCGAGTGCGTAAATATCCGTCCATGGACCCTGAAGGCTCTTTGTCTGGTACTGCTCCGGCGGAGCGTAGCCGGGCTTCAGGATGATGGAACGGGTCCGCTCCTTTTCCCCATCGGAGAATCTGGCCGCGCCGAAATCGATGAGCTTTACACCGCCGCCGTTTGTCAGAAAGATATTATCCGGGCTGACATCCCTGTGGATAAAGCCCTTTTCATGAATCGCCCTCAGGCCGCTGATAACCGGCAGAGTGATATGGTCCAGATTTTCAGGCGACAGCTTTCCGCCGTTCTGCTTCAGATATTCCTTCAGGGATATCCCCTCCAGAAATTCCATAACGATATATGCTGTACCGTTTTCTTCAAAAAAGTTGTCTACATGGACGATGTTGGGATTCTGAAACAGCGCCGTATTCCGCGCCTCCTCCAAAAACCGTTCCAGACTGTCCATATATTCCTTCCGTTTATTTCCGTCGTAAACGATCACATCCCTGGCACCGGGAACACGCTGCACGAAATACGCGGGGTAATGCTCCTTGATAGCCACCACCACATTCAGAACACTGTCCCAGCATTTATAAGTCACGCCGAAGCCGCCGGCTCCCAGCACAGTTCCCACAATATAACGGTTGGCCAGCACAGTTCCAGGAAAGAGATGGTAAAGGATCTTCGGCCGGGTATTTTCCACAAAGCCGCAGAATGGGCAGACATTATTATCATTTTCATATCCCGGAGGGATAGCAAACTCCTGCATGCAGTTCATGCATCTTCTGTTCATGGCTCTATTGCTCAGTCCTTCCTCTTCTGTTTCCTCTTACTTCTCCGCCCACACAGCCAAAGCCGTATTGTTATCCATATTGGTGCCCTGCCCGTGCACCGTGACCAGCTCCGCCATCCTGCTGAGCCAGTCCTCTACAGACCTGGCGGAAAGCAGGCAGTCCTGCATTTCCTTTTCCACGATATTCTCCCAGAAACCGTCAGAGCAAAGCAGAAACTGCATGTTCTTTTTGATCTTTGCCGGCTGCGTCAGAGTAAAACTCCTTTCGTTCCATGGGCTGCCCATAACCCGGAGAAGCCGGTTCCGGTCCTCATGATGGCGGATGTCCGACTCTTTGATCTCCCCCATAGTGACCAGCATCTGGGGCACGCTGTGATCCAGCGTACGGGTCTGCAGCTTTCCCTTCCGGAAGGCGTAAAGCCGGGTGTCTCCGATGTGGGCCCACTGAGCCGTGTCCTCCCGGATCAGCAGCGCCGTCAGCGTAGTCTTCATATCCGCCAGCGCGTAATTCTCCTGCTGCTGCCGGAGAAGGATCTCCTGCCCCTGCTGAAAAGCCGCATCCAGACGAAAGCCGGCCGGGTCCATCCTGTACATCTCC
>Ga0310691_10005742_pt1 | contig 13449 bp, 9 predicted proteins | sample 176DNAGHGlowgp2_FD_203887 | JGI IMG/M metagenome (GOLD analysis project Ga0310691, IMG submission 203887) | Sheep rumen microbial communities from Palmerston North, Manawatu-Wanganui, New Zealand - 1766 DNA GHGlow gp2 (v2) (version 2) | ecosystem: Host-associated > Mammals > Digestive system >... | reverse complement strand
ACGATCCCTTCTGGGACACCGCTGCCTCCATGCTGCTTCTCGCGCTGATCTTCTATCTGCATTATGAGGCTCCGCCCGATGAGCAGAACTTTCCCATGGTCATGGAGATGCTGCGGGCAGCCGATGTGCGGGAGGAAGATGAAACCTATCAGTCGCCGTTGGACGAGCTGTTTGAACGTCTGGAAATGCGCTCCCCGAATCATATTGCGGTGAAGTATTACAAGGACTACCACAGCGGCAGCGCCAAAACCCTCAAAAGCATCCAGATCACGCTGGCAGCGAGGCTGGAAAAGTTCAACCTGGAAAGCCTTGCGGGATTGACTGCAACAGACGAGCTTGACCTGCCAAGCCTCGGTGAGAAGAAGGTCGCACTGTTCGCACTCATTCCAGACAATGATACCAGCTTCAATTTTTTGGTTTCCGTCCTCTATACACAGCTCTTTCAGCAGCTGTTTCACCTGGCTGACTACAAATACGGAGGTCGGTTGCCTGTTCCTGTGCATTTCCTCATGGACGAGTTCGCAAATGTCTCGCTCCCGGATGATTTTGACAAAATCCTTGCCGTCATGCGTTCCCGCGAGGTATCCGTCTCCATCATTCTGCAAAACATGGCGCAGCTCAAAGCCCTGTTTGACAAGCAGTGGGAAAGCATTGTGGGCAACTGCGATGAGTTCCTGTATCTCGGGGGCAACGAGCAGGGAACGCACAAGTATGTATCCGAGCTGCTTGGCAAAGCCACGATTGATACCAATACCTACGGAAAGAGCAGCGGACGCAGCGGCAGCTACTCCACCAACTATCAGATCACCGGACGCGAGCTGATGGACGCGACCGAGGTACGCCTTCTGGACAACAGCAAGGCGCTTCTTTTTATCCGCGGCGAACGCCCCATCATGGATGACAAGTACGACATTCTCAAGCATCCCAATGTAGCCCTGACCACGGACGGCAAAGCCGCGCCGTATCTCCACGGCGGCGCAGAGAACGCCGTCGCCACCGTCTCCTTTGCGGACATGAAGGAGCTGCCTGCAGCCGCTTACGAGGAGGCGGAACCCCAATATGATCTTCTCTCCGATGAGGAGCTGGAAGAAATCTTATTCTTACAGGAGGAAAAAACGAATGAAAAAAAGCAATGAACCCCTGGTAAGGCTGCATGAACACTGCAAGGTCAAAAAAGGCTTTCGGGTGTTCAGCGCAGCCATCACCGCAGCCGCCCTTATCACGGGCTTTGGCATTACCGCCTATGCGGATGGCGACCCTATTGCGGTCATCAACAATCTGTCGGAGTTTATCTTCGGCCTGATCCGTGCCGTGGGTTTGATCCTGCTGGGCTGGGGCATCGTGCAGGTCGGCCTGTCCTTCTCCAGCCACGACCCCTCGCAGCGCTCTAACGGGTTCCTGACCCTTGCGGGCGGCGTTGTGATTACCTTCGCAAAAGAGATTCTGAACACGATCGTCGGCTGACAATCTTGCAGAAGGGCAAGGTGGCTTCCGCCGCTTTGCCCCACTCTGCGGAAAGGAGGAGCACATTTGAATGTCAGATAGCTGGGTCGTTCAGAACCTGCAAAATGCACTCAACACATGGAACGAAAAGCTGACTGAGGTCTGGCAGCTTGTATCGCAGTCGCCGGAGAACTTCAAGGGCGGAGCAATTTGGAGTGTGGTGCAGAACATTCACGGCGGCCTTCAGGCAGTCGGCCTTGCTCTGCTGGTGCTGTTCTTCGTGACCGGCGTCATGAAAACCTGCGGGAGCCTCGTCGAAACAAAGCGCCCGGAGGTAGCGGTAAAACTGTTTATCCGCTTCGCCCTTGCAAAGGCCGCCGTTACCTACGGTATGGAGCTGATGATGGCGCTGTTCAACATCGTGCAGGGCGTGATCTCCAGCATCATGTCGTCCGCAGGCTTCGGAACCGCGCAGCAAACCGTACTGCCCCAGGAGATCATAGACGCGGTGGAGGATTGCAGCTTTCTGGAAAGCATCCCCCTCTGGGCGGTTACGCTGATCGGAGGGCTGTTCATCACAGTTCTGTCCTTCGTCATGATTATGACTGTCTATGGCCGCTTTTTTAAGCTCTACCTCTACACTGCCATTGCACCGGTACCGCTGTCGGCTTTTGCCGGAGAGCCGAGCCAGAATGTGGGGCGTAGCTTTCTCAAAAGCTATGCCGCCGTCTGTCTGGAGGGCGCGATCATCGTGCTGGCCTGCGTCATCTTCTCCGTCTTTGCATCGTCACCGCCCTCAATCAACAGCAGCGCCGCCCCGGTCACAATGGTCTGGAGCTATATTGCCGAGCTGGTTTTCAACATGCTCGTGCTGGTGGGGGCAGTCAAGATGGCTGACCGCGTTGTACGCGAGATGATGGGCCTGTAAGGAGGTGAACAGTTGAACGCAAAAATCAATAAGGAGATCCGCAACTATTCGGAATCCATCTTCTTCGGACTGTCCATGCGGCAGTTCGTTTTTTCATTGCTGGCAGTACTTGTTGCCGTGGGACTGTACTTTCTGCTGTGCCCGTATTTCGGACTGGAGACGCTGAGCTGGATGGTCATTCTGGCAGCCGCGCCTTTCGCTGTGATGGGCTTTGTCAGCTATCACGGGATGAGCGCCGAGCAGTTTCTTATCACATGGATTCGTTCAGAGCTGATTGAGCCGCGGCAGCTCACTGTTCATGTCAACAACCTGTACTATGAGGCGATGAAAAAATGGATTGCGGCAAAAGAGAAGGGAGGGAAAAGAAAGCGTGTTAAAAACACTTAGAACATTGCTCAGTCAGGATAAGGAAGCATATCGGGTGCCGCGCAAGGTACAGGATTTGATCCCCATCAAGCGGATATGGAAAGACGGCATTTTCCTGGTGGGAAACAAATACACCAAATGCTTCTGCTTTACAGATATCAACTATATGGTCGCCGGGCTGAGTGAAAAGGAAAAGATGAACGAGACGTACAGAGGGCTGCTGAACAGTCTTGATGACGGCATTACCACAAAGATCACGATCAACAACCGCCCCATCGACCAGGCCGCTTTTGAAGCGTCTGTTCTTATGCCCATGCGAGAGGATCAGCGGGACCCCTACCGCATGGAGTATAACCACATGCTCTTGGAAAAGGGTGTTGGGGCCAACTGTGTCATGCAGAAAAAATATGTGACGGTCTCTGTCGCCAAAAGAGACCTTGAAGATGCGCGCGCAGAATTTGCCCGCATCGGAGCAAATCTGAAAGCTGGCTTTGCCGCTCTTGGTTCAGATTGCAGGGAACTCAGCACAACGGAGCGTCTTCAGATTCTCCATGATTTCTACCGTCCCGGCGAGGAAGCAGGCTTTCATTTTAATCTCAAGGAAATGATGCGCAAAGGCCATGATTTCCGGGACTATATCTGCCCTGACAGCATTGAGAAGCACAGCGACTATATGAAGCTGGGCACGCGCTTTTGCAGGGTACTGTATCTGAAAGATTATGCCTCGTTTATCCGGGATACGCTGGTAACGGAGCTGATGGACTTCAATCGGAGAATGATGCTCTCCATTGACATCATTCCAATCCCCAAGGATGAAGCCTTGCGCGAGGTGCAGAACCGTCTGCTGGGCATTGAAACCAATATTACCAACTGGCAGCGCCGCCAGAACGCCAACAACAATTTCTCCGCTGTTGTCCCCTATGATATGGAACTCCAGCGCACAGAAGCAACCGCGTATCTGAATGATTTATCCCGCAAGGATCAGCGCATGATGCTTGGCGTTATCACAATGGTACTGACCGCTGAGACAAAAAAGCAGCTCGATCAGGATACAGATGCAATTATGGCTGTGGCAAGAAAGCACATGTTTCAGCTCGCGGTGCTGCGTTTTCAACAGCCTGACGGCCTCAATACGGTGCTGCCTATCGGCGCGCGGCGTATTAACGCCTTTCGGACGCTGACCACGGAGAGCCTGGCTGTATTCATCCCCTTTAAGGTGCAGGAAATTCTGGAGCATGGCGGCATCTTCTTTGGGGAGAACGCTGTCAGCCACAACCTCATCATGGTCAACAGAGCAAAGCTCATGAATCAGTCCGCGCTTATTCTCGGCGTACCCGGTTCCGGCAAATCCTTCAGCGCAAAAGAACTGGTGACGTTTCTGATTCTCAATACGGACGACGATGTGCTGATCTGTGACCCCGAGAGGGAGTTTGCACCGCTGGTAGAAGCACTGGGCACAGATATTGGCTCTGTTATCAATGTGTCTGCGGGCGGTAAAGACCGTATCAACGCCATGCAAATGGAGGACGGTTATATTATTGAAGGGAATCCCATCGCAGAGAAATCTCAGTTTATCATGTCTCTGTTGGATCAGATCGCAGATAAGGAATTTGGCACCCAGTACAAATCCATAGTAGACCGCTGCATCAAGCAAATCTACGGAGAAGCAGCCCGGACAGGAATCACGCCAACACTCTGTACGCTGCGCGAAAAGCTGCTGGAGCAGCCGGAGTTCAAGGCAAGAGAGCTGGCGCTCACGCTGGAGCTCTTCACAACCGGCACCCTTGACATCTTTGGACATGAGAGCAACGTGGATCTGGACAAGCGTGTTATTGCCTTCAATATCCGCGATTTGGGTGATCAATTAAAGCCTGCCGGCCTGCTGGTGGTTACAGATACGATTCTGAACCGCGTAGCGGTTAACTCGAAAAGAGGAAAACGCACGCATGTTTTTATCGACGAGTTCCATATGGTGTTCAACACGACGCATGGTGCAGATTTCTTTACCAACGCATGGCGACAGTTCCGCAAACGCAACGCCTATCCCACAGCGATCACGCAGAATGTGACTTATCTGCTGGATTCCGAGAAGGCACGGACGATGGTCTCCAACTCCGAGATGATTGTTATGCTCAATCAGTCCGCGCAGGATCGGGACAAGCTCGCGGAGCTGTTGAACATCTCGGACGAGCAAATGCGTTATGTCACAAACGCAGACCCAGGGTGCGGTCTCATTCGCTACGGTCGTTCGGTGGTGCCCTTTGTCAATCGCTTCCCCAAGGATACCGAGCTCTACAAGCTGATGACGACGAAGCCCGGCGAAGGCGTGTTTGACGGAGGCGGCGGAGGTGCCTGAAATCAAAAAGCGGGATATTCCCCGCGAGCCGATCAAGGTAGTGGATCAGACTGCGGCAGCATCCCGACGCATGAAGGAGGCGCTGGTCAAAGCAAAGGAAAAGGCCAGGGAAAACTCGCAAGCAAAAGAAGAAAGCCCGGAGGAATACGCATCAGATAAGATCACCGGTTCCGCTGAGACGGTCTTCTATTCCGGTATGCATCTGGCGCAGGAGGCAATGCGAAGCCGGAAGAAATCAGCTGCGACAAGAGCTGATCGAGTGGAAGATACCAAAGCTGCGCAGTCACATGAGCAACCGAGGGATCAAGCGATTGAGGCGGGAAGAAGGGCGGCTGCGAAATCCGCGAAAAAATCTGCGGAGGAAAAACGTGCTGCGGAAAGCAGCGTGGGTGTAGCTGAGTCTGAAGCTTCGGTATTGCCGGAACCCCTTGCTCCCTCTAATCCAGAGGCTCCATCTCCTCCTGGTGAAGCAGCTTTGCGCCAGCCGGAAAAGGCCGAGGCAAAAGGTAAAATACCAGGCCATGGAAAAGCAGAAGCGCACACGAAGAAATCCCCTGAAGGCCCTCTGTCCTATGAAAAGAAAGTACTGCTTTCAGATGGAAGCACCGGTCAAGGAGCCAGGAATATCAAAAACGCAGCCCGGCCACCGAACGAAGTCATTGAGCAGAGCAATCGTGCGATGCAGGCGGGCGCGAGAGCCACCATCCAAAAGGCACAAAAGTCCGCCCAGGCTGCGAATAAGGCTGCAAAGGACACGGCACAGGCCACAAGCCGCGCCGCAGCTGCCGCAGCGAAAGCCGCACGAGCCGCAATTGCCGAAGCGAAAGCTCTCTCTTCTGCCTTCATGATCGGCGGCGGGATCGCAGTGTTCATGATCCTGCTGGTGGTCCTGTTGGGAGTCTCTATGGCGCTCTTTGGACGGAAGAGCAACTCGTCCACTTACACGCCGGTCAGTGCAGAGGTGGAGGCATACACGCCGGTCATCACAAAGTATGCGAAGCAATATGGCATCCCGGAATACGTCGAGCTGATCAAGGCGGTCATGATGCAGGAGAGCGGCGGTCAAGGAAGTGATCTGATGCAATGCTCCGAGAGCGGCTATAACACACGCTATCCACGCACACCGGGAAGCATATCTGATCCTGAATACTCCATAGAAGTCGGAGTCCAGACCATTGCCGATGTCCTGCAAATGGCCGTCGTGGACAGCCCGATTGATTTGGCGCGTATTTCGCTGGCCCTGCAGGGATACAACTACGGCAGCGGGTATATATTCTGGGCACTGTCAAATTACGGCGGTTATACCGAACTGAACGCAGTGGAGTATTCGGACATGATGGCCGAAAGCTATGGTTGGCCCGGCTACGGGGACAAGGCATACGTCGCCCATGTGTTGCGATACTATCCCATCGGCCGCGCGTTTATGGGCGATGGAAACACCGCTATCGTGGCTGTAGCTCAGACACAGCTTGGAAATGAAGGCGGCTTGAAATACTGCGATTGGTATGGCTATCCCTACCGGGTGGAATGGTGTGTGATCTTCGTAAGCTGGTGCGCCGATCAGTGCGGCTATCTGGATGAGGGCGTCCTCCCCAAAATGGAAGGAGTCCTGCCCCTGGTTGATTGGTTCCGCGAACGTGACCAATGGCAATACCGCGACTATGAACCAAATCCCGGCGATCTCATTTTCTACGACTGGGAGAATGACGGCATTGCCGATCATGTTGGCATTGTGGAGCGCGTGGAGAACGGCCTCATTTACTCTGTTGAGGGCAATGTGGATGATCGCTGTATTGAAAACAGCCATTATGTTGGCACTTCCTCAATCTATGGGTTTGGTCTGCCACAGTATTAGAGGCCAAGTGAAAACTGCGCAGCCCGTAATTATTCCGTACACGCAAATCACAAATAAAAATAAACTATCTGAAATTGGAGGTATAGAATGAAAAAAAGATTCTCTTTACTGCTTTGCCTGATTATGGCTGTGATGATGCTTACTGCCTGCGGGAAGCGTCAGAAAGCCGCCGAAAAAGTTGAGATTATTCCCACCGAGACTCCTGCGCCGACTGCTACTGTGACGCCGACTGCAACTCCTGCTCCGGCACCCACAGCGCAGCCGACTCCCACGCCCACGGCTACTCCGGTATCGACGCCCACTCCGGTCCAAATCCCCCTTCCCAAAGTTACCAAAAACCCGGCAGATGGAACTGCCCCGGTAAACGGGGGCTGCGTATTTACTGCGCAATGTGAAAATGCCACTCTGGCAGAGTGGCACTTTGTAAGCCCGGACGGTTCTCTGGATGTGGGCTATCAGGCGGTGCAAGCCCAGTTCCCGGCGCTGAAGATCAAGGGCGGCAGCACCAAAGAGCTGACCCTTGATGAAATCCCCGAGGGGTTCAACGGATGCAAGGTCTACTGCAAGTTCAGCAGCAGCACGGGATCTGTCGATACCACGCCCGCGACGATCACTGTCAAATCCACAGCGCCGACTGTGCTGCACCACGGTTTTGTCGGCAACTGGGTCGATGAGGCCACTGGCCTCTGTCAAATCAATATCTCTTATAAGACAGAGGGCAGTGTGAATGTAAACGTCTGCTGGTCAAACTCCACATGGCAGCGTTCGCGCTGGCAGATGATGGCGTATGTGTACCAGGATGGGATCATGCTCTATGACAGCTGTCATTTCTGGATTGAGACCAGCATTGAGGGGACCGAAAATCTGGTCTCATCTGAAAGCTATGACGGAACCGGCAGCTTCTATGTGAAAGACGGCAAACTCCACTGGTATAACGATTTGACAGGTCAGCTCACTGTGTTTGCCCCCGCCTGATACCATTTGGCATGAAATCAATCTGGGTGTTCCCGGCATGAGAACACCCAGGCATTATTCAGTTTTGATCCAGATAATCCTACTCTTCGTTTTAAAAAGGAATCGTTCAATAGGCTGTCGCTGCAATGCCTGATTTCCCTTCACTGCGTCTGACCTGCGTAACGTGAAAATAATAAAGTGCTACTTGTCCACCACCTCTTTTTGGAGCAAAGGAATAACAGACGAAAGGGCAAAAATGCTCTCCATTATGGAGAAGAAATCTGTTTCGTTCGTCTCCTTTTTCTGAGGGGCACAATGTTCAATGGCCGCGCCTTTGATAATCAAGCGGCAGCCACCTGTGATCCATTGCTCACACAAGTGGTCTTTTCGTTTTGAGTTTTTGCGTGACATCATGCAGAATGATGAAAAGCCGCGCTGTTCAGTATACATTGTTCGCTGATCAGCGCGGCACTGTTTTATACAGTTTTCGGCGTGAGATAGTAACACTGTTCTATGTTTTCACATCCATTGTTTTTTACAGCCGTTTTTGCCGTTCTCCCCTCGCTGTTTCCTCTCAGGCAACCCTGCTCGGCGCTGGGCCGTCAGTCCCCTCTTGGGGCTGCACTCCCGCTTTTGAGATCGTGGCGGTTTATCTCAGCACTGACGGTCATTTACTGTTCCACCCATATCCTACCAAAAATCATAGTCTCCTCCCGTATATTCGGAATATAGGAAATCGAAATAGAAAAGTGAAAAAATCCGCGCTCTTGGAAATGTTGTGGTATAATAGCGACGAAAGACACTCTCCAGCCAAGGAGAGCGAAAATTTATGTAAAACTGACAATTCCTGAGCGGTTAATGGATTTGCGCCTGGAACGGGGCCTGACTTTTGAGCAGCTCGCAAAAGCAACCGAGCTTTCCAAAGTTGCCCTCGGCACCTACGATGCTGAAGACTTTAAATCATCAGCTTGTACAACATCGTAGCACTGGCGAAGTTCTATAGCGTCTCGGCGGATTACCTGTTAGGAGTCTCAGATATAAAAAATCACCCAGATCCAGACCTTGCAAGTCTGCATTTGAGTGCCGAGACGCAGAAACTATTGGTAAGAAAAAAACAACAACCGCCTGTTATGTGAAATTGCGACGCATAAGAATTTTCAGCGCCTTATGGAAAACATGGAAATCTGTGCGGATCGAATTGCTGCTATGCTGGTACATAACGTGTACGCCGTTCTTGCGGAAACGAGGAAAACAGTCGCGGAAAAGTACGATCCTAGTGAGAACAATTTGTATATGTGGACGCTGGAGCTGGCGCAGATCAACGAGGACAAATATTACAGCCGGGTCGAGCACGACGATCTGGATAGGATCATCCGGGATATCCGGGAAGCGCATAAGGATGACACGACTAGCGCGGATGCAGTCAATTCCTCCGACATGGCACGGCAGGAGCTGGAAGTGTCCATGAGTTACGAGGGCAGCCCCGAGGAGCGCCAGGCTTACCTGTTCTGCAAGCTGCTCAGCATCAACTATAATAAACTGACGTAAGAAGAATTCGTCACACTGATCGATATCTTAAAGAAATCCTCTCTGCTCAAAGTTCAACCGAACAAGCGGGGAAAAATAAGAAAAGGTGACAAAGCAGAAAACAAATGAATTGGGGAGGCAGAAAATGGCTGATGTAACAAGAAACGCATTAAAAGGGTATACTTTCCAGCAATACATTTTGACTCTATTCATTGCAAAAATGGATACTGAGCATAACATAAGTAAAATTGAGTCTGAAGCTCCATTTACAAAGCAATTTGACGATATTTATCTTTATACAACTTCGGATGATGAATACAGGATTCAAGTTAAAAACTATCCAGGCACAAAGTTACCAGATTTGGAGATATCAACTGATGTCGTAGTTATCAAGAATAACCGAAACAGTTTTGATCCAAATGATAATAATATCCTTGTTATTAATACTGACCAGATAGAGACCAACACTTTTTTTATGGGCCTTCCCGCAGTAATCATTAATGATATTACTGTTATACCTCTAACTGAGAGCATGGTAACAGATTGCTTAGATAGCATGTACCAGCATGAAACTCGAGAACTACAGATAATTCAAAAAACATACGAGTATACATCTTCAAGCAAGTTCCTTATGTGTTTTGAAGATCTGCCACCTGTCATTTGTCTTTCATCTAGTCTTATTCAAGATACTGTTCTTCTACGTGAGGTCCCGGAGAATTTTGCAAATGGTATTACTTATTATGTTGGGAAACCCGGCGTTGGTAAAAGTCATTTTGTAGAGGAAATAAAAGCCGCATATCCAGAGGCAATTATCTATAGGTTTTGGATTGATGCCCATGATAGCGATCTAAGCACAAGGCTTCAATACGATGTTTTCATAAGAGAACTCGGTCTGCGTACATTTCATTCTCCACGTTCATTCACGGTTGATCAGTTGATTGAAAAAATCATTAACGATAATCGAATAGTGATAATTGATGGTTTAGACCACGTTGAAAACTATAACCCACATGAATTGAATAAGTTCGTATATTTCATTGATAGGCTCGGGATTGCAAAGATAAAGACAGTTGTTCTTTCAAGGCCATTGAAAGAGCCTGTTAGTTGGGATAAAACGGAAATAATAAATTGGAATCTAGACGAAACAAGATTGTATTTAGCGGTTGCACATGGAATAGAGGACTATAGTGTGCAGAAAAGAATTTTTGACCTTGCTAATGGTTATCCCATTATTACATCGTTTTTAGCCAACCATTACAAAAAATATAAAGCGCTGAATATTGATGAACCAATTGTTGATCTCAACGCTTATTACGACAGTCTGTTAAACAACGTAAGCACCAAATCTCTGATGTGCATATTTGCAGCAAACACCAGCTTCTTCACATATAAGGAACTAAACGCATTAATCGGTGATTATGGATTATATGATACATTGGTTGAGTTTATTCAAAGCTATCCCTATTTGTTTCAGATTGTGCAAAATCGTATTTCTCTTGTTCACGATAGTCTAAATACATATTTGCGTAACGTTTTGCACTCTTACCCTCGTCAAATTAAAGTAATCTATGACAATGTAAAAGCCAGTTTGATATCAGGATGCGCAGAATATATGGCGCGTTTTTCTTCTTTTCATTTTGAAGAATCGTTTATTGACACTATATTGACTAAATATAGTGATTTTTCTGTATTTAACTCTTTATTAAGTAAAACGCTTGATTTTAACTCTATCACCAGTTTCTACCAGCAGCTCCAGACCGCTCTGGAGAAAAGAGAGGGCGTATTAAGCTGCTATCAATACTATGCTTTTGCTTTAATCTTCCAAGCTGCTACAAGAAACGATTTAATTGGAAATGATGGACTTGTCTATCAAATTCTGCTCTATCTAAACAAGCACTTTAATATTGAGGATCAAATCTATAGTTCCGGCATAATATGGCATCTTTATTTGGCATGTCAAAAGCGAGAAGACTTGACGAAACTGTTTTTTACGAATTCATTTTATGGAGAAAACCAGTTCTACACTTTGTGTGAAGCAATTAATAAAGAGATCGAATTCTTTGATCAAGCAGAAAAGCCGTTTGAGGAGGACATTTTTAATTCACTTCGATCGAACCAAATAGTCGACATAGAAAAATCAGATTTGTTGATAGACTATTTAGCAACTATTTGGGTTGAAATGCAGACGAATGCTCCACTGTATGATAAGTTTTCAAAGTTTATCGATACTGGTAACAATCTGGATCTTTACGAAGACCTAATAAATACAGGTCTACATGATCGATGGATAAAAAGAGCAATTAACGGAGCTGAGCATCGGTTACATGAATTAGGTTGTTTTGGAACAGAAAACAAGTATAGGAAAAACAGCCTGATGGATGTTATTCGCGAGACAGCACCTAAGGGATCATTTTATGTCGTATCTGAAGTACAATCGTACTTGCGATTGGCAAACCACGATGCGAAAGAAGTTGATATCTTTTCAATTAACTATGTTTGGACCATGTACTATCAGAGAAAAGACTACAGTGTTTACACTATAGATAAAGCGCTCGTACTATTTGAAGAGTTTGGGTTTGTTAATGAGGACAATTCAATAGAGCTTATCACTCGACTACAGAACCAATCCGAGAAAGGAATACGACATCTTCTTGCTTCATTTATTAATCTAAAAGGCCCTGTGTGTGTCAAAAGGCTCATAGATTCTGGAGCTTTTGATAATATTCAAGAAGAGTTAGACATTTTTGATTTATCCCCTGAAAACATTGGCTGCCTATCCTCCTCAAACATTAGAACACGACTCTATGAAATTCTATGGTATTGCCGGTACTCAAAAACTGTTGATGCCGCTGAAATCAGAAATGCTTTATTATCATCATATTCAAGTGATATTTTACGTTTCTTGAAGCAGAATCAGATTTCGGTCAATGAGGTAAGATCTGAAGCGATCAAACAAATGCTATCTGAAAAAGGAGTTGATTATACATTAGCAGAGAAAGAAGAGGAAAAAGAATATGTTCCTTTCTCCGGAGGGTATATACATGAAGAGGACTTTGAATATATAAAGAATTATGAGATTCCTGCAGATGAATGCACAAAGTATGCCGACGGTTGGTATTCATGCCTCCCATATGTGGATTTGTTTGAGTTGTTTCCATCTGACTATCTCAAGCATGCGTATCTACATCTCTTACATCAGTCGATGTTTTCCAGGATAATTGACAAAGAATACATCGGGAACTGGTATAATCTGATTGGAAATATTCCTGAGTATCTTAGAACATGTCATGTACAGGTTAATTGGGCTGTTTTATTTAATACCTTCATTGCTTTTCTTGATGTCTCACTTATTGCGCACTCATAACAAGATTGTGGTACTGTAGACATATAGCGCCATAATCAAGGACATTAGTATTAGTCGAGCAGAATTGTTATTTCCATGTAAGGATACAATATCAACTCAACTGTAATAGTGTCTCTATATCTCCAGATAAAACCAATTCTGCATACTGGAGTGGCACATTATAAATCAAATAATCTTAAAACGCTCTTTGCTTCACTGTGTGTAACTTCAAACTCTTCCTCGGTACAATCGATTAAGATTATCATTCCGTCAGTGTACCGAAGCTCTACACAGACTGTATCAATATTGAACTCACAGGAAATCAGCTATTTCATGTTTTTACCTCCGTATCAATTTGATTTCCTCTTTCTCGAGTCGCTCGGGTTGGATTCAAGTCGGCGGAGTACACCATTGAGAAAATACTTATTCCTGTAGAAAACGCAAAATCCGAACCCATCTCCTATTGGGAAGATCTGGTTCGGATTTTGTTGGTTTGGGATATAACGCCAATTTTGATACGGATGCACCTCATGGCACAGTAGGATGCATTGTAAGCGCACAATGATCACCCGCCTACCAAATGACGCACGTTTATGAGACAATATCTGGAGAACTCGAAAAACTGCAGGTGAGTTTTTCGAGAAAACTGGAGAAGGTGGGATAAACATGGCAGATGT
>Ga0310691_10005741_pt1 | contig 13450 bp, 11 predicted proteins | sample 176DNAGHGlowgp2_FD_203887 | JGI IMG/M metagenome (GOLD analysis project Ga0310691, IMG submission 203887) | Sheep rumen microbial communities from Palmerston North, Manawatu-Wanganui, New Zealand - 1766 DNA GHGlow gp2 (v2) (version 2) | ecosystem: Host-associated > Mammals > Digestive system >... | reverse complement strand
CGGACATGAACTGTGCACGGTAATTCTTGCTGATGCGCAGTTCATTGATTTGTTCCATCGGTTCCACCAAGACGCACGTTGACTCCTGTATCATCTTGATCTGATTGATGTTCACGATGAAACGCTTATGAATCTGGACGAAGGCGGACGAATAGTTCAGTATGACATCGGCGGTGGTGCGATGACGCAACAGATAGGTGGCTCCATTCATGCAGACAGCCTCCCAGATCTTCCGTTCCTGGTTGTAGCGGAAATAGGCAATGTCGTCCATTCGCAAGGTGGTATGCTCGTTCATGGCGTTCACCACTAGGATAATAGGTTGCTGTTCCGCCGAGCGCTCCACGAAAGGTATGTCGGCCAGTTTGTTCTCGTAGTAACGCGTCATAATCTGACTCAGGTCCTGTTCCGTAGGTGGTTTCAACAGATAGTCGAAAGCCTGCCGGCGAATTGCTTCCAGCATGTATTTGTCATGCCCTGTGTAAAACACCACCTTGGTTTCCGGCTTGATGTCCTGATGAATCATCGAGCAGAACTCCAAGCCTGACATCGTGGGCAGTTCCACATCCAGGAAGATAATGTCAGGATCGACATCGACTACGATGTCTGCTGCCGTTTCCGCATCGTTGGCCGTGCCGACAACCTCTACGGAATAGTGCTTCTCCAACATTCGCTGCAACAGTTCTACAGCCTCTTGATTGTCGTCTACGATGAATACCTTGGTCAATTTCTGCTTGTTCATATATATAATTAGTCTTGTGTTTAATCTTATTTATAACCACTCTTGATGACTTTGTAGTTGAAATCGTCAGGCACGAGCAGCCATGTCCTGCAACCACTCTCGCCATCCTTTTGCCAATTACCGATGCCAAACGTTATCTGCCGGTGATTGTGGTCGTTCAACATCTGGATGGTTTGGCGCACTACGCGCATACCGGTATGTTCCTTCGGAGCGCTTTTACCAAGCCCCTGTCCGTTGTCAATGACCTCTATCAGCGTGTTGTCATCCTGCCTGCTCACACGGATAGTGAGCTCACCGCCCCGACGCTGCAGACCATGCTTGATGGCATTCTCCACAAATATCTGTATCGTCATTGCCGGCAGATTGACCTTGCTTGTATCTACGTCGGGGGCAATCTCCTTCCTGTACTGCAGCTTGTCGGCCATCTGCCTGCCTTCTATCTCCACATAGTAATCCACAAACCGCAGTTCCTCCTCCAGCGTGGTCTCCAGCATGTCAGCCTGGTCAACACCCCGTCGCAACAACTGCGTCAGTGCGTTCAGGTCCACTGCCCTGCCTTCCATTTGTTCCAGCATCTCATGGTTCAGTGCATTATAGATGAAATGTGGTGTGATGCGGTTTCGGACGTTCTCCATGCGGAGGCTGATAATCTGCTGCCGGGTAGCCATTTCCTGCAGACGGTGTTTGCGACGACGCAACTCGTTGAGCACTATCACCACCACAACCGCCAGCATAGCCACAGCCGACAATGCCAATGCCAGTTGGGCACGCAATTGCTGATGGTCTATCTCCTGCTGTTGTTTCATGCGCTCCTTGTCGTGCTTGTATTGGTACAACTGTGCACTCATGCGCATGGCTGACTGTGCTGCATGTATCGAGTCGTTCAGTCCGTGCAGTTCTTCGTGGACGCTCATGGCCTCCTGCCAACGTCCGGTCTGCCTCATCAGCTGTTCCAGTGCCTTCAGTCGCAGCACTTTAGCGGCAGGAATGCTGATGTCATCCTTGGGACTGGCTGAGGCAATGGCCAACGCCCCCTGCATGTCGCCCTCCAACATCTTCAGTTCCATGCGCGAGGTAGCCATATAATATATCAGCGGTGGGAAATTGACCCGACGGAAGAACGAGTCCGCCTGCTCCACCATCTGTCGTGCCGAATCAGCCTGATGCAGACAGATGTAAATCTCTCCCAAGTTGCCCAATGCCGTGTAATAGTCCCACAACTTAGCCTCGTCGCCCTTCACCAGATCGGCAGCTTTCCGGAAACAGTCACGCGCGTCCTGATAGTTCTCCTGAAAAAAGTTGTCGTTACCCAGATTGTTGTAATAGATGAACTGGTCGTCGCGCTTCATCACTGGCAGCAAGCTCTTCAGCCGTTCCCACCAACGATGGCCGTTGTGGTAATCGCCCATAAAGGTGTAGGCCGTACTGACGCCCAGCATGAGCGGAATTCCCAACGAGTCGCCAGTCCCTGTAGAATCAGCCATCTGAATGGCCTGCAAGTAACCGTCGGCACTCTTGTCCAGCTGTCCCGTCTGACGGTAGAAATCTGCCCTGTTAGCCATGGCCAACACGCGCAACACGTCCATGCCCTCCAGGTCCTTCATCTCTTCCAGCGCCCGCTCTGTATATACAATTCCGCTGTCCGGCTGTCCCTTGATGGCGGTAAAATACACCCCACGTGCCTTCAGCCATTCTGCCCGCAACCTCCGCATCGGCTCGCTCTTGTCTTTCGGATGCTGATCCAGAAAACCCTTTATCCGCATGCTTGCAGCATCCATGGAGTCGCCCTCCATCTTGGCATACCACATTTTCAGCGAATCCATTGTCTGCAGCATACGGGATACTTCCGTCGACGGTCTCTCCTCACCACATGAAATAAGGGTAATGATGCTCGTCAGCGTAACGAGCACTTTCAACCAATTTCTTTTTGTTACAGGCCAAACAGTCATGATTCAATTTTTCGCGTTGCAAAGTTAGCTCATTTTCCCAAAAAACGAATACAAACCCGGATTTTTGTTGAGGCGAGAGAGACACTTTTGCTATAAAAAGGAGTATTGTTAGTTAACAGGACATATTTTATAGTTAAGACGACTTTTTGCATAAAACGTCCTCTATTTCGCACGACAAAAAGCACTGTGAAAATTTGGATAATGAAATAAAAATATCTAAATTTGCAAATAACAAGAGCACTTTTTCGGTGTAAAAAAGACAAACAAAGACAATAACTATTAATAAAAACAAGTATTATGAAACAAACCAAATTATTACTTCCGTTGTTATTTGTGATGTTTACAATGCTTTTCGTAAGCTGTGGACCGAGAGACTGGGATATGTATGCTCCAGGCGAGAATCTATCGTCGTTGACAAAAGTCACAGACCTGGAAGATATCTGTGAGTATCCCCATGGTGGTGATAATGGTCGCAACCTTTTTTTCTCTGTACGCGACAAACGAGGCATCAGCCGCAACATCTACAAACGTGACATTCCTACTTCCGGTTCCGTCATCCAGAAAACAGCTGGAAAGAACGACAACCGTCATCCCTCGTTCTGCGCTGCTACTGACAAACTGGTATTCTCTGGTAAACAGGAGGGTGCCTATTCTTCAGACATCTACATGATGGATGCCTCTCAGGGAAATGCACTGACTCAGGTCACCAACACCCCCGATGCGACCGAATATTTCCCTTGCATCAACAGAGACGGTTCAGCTATTGTCTATCAGAAGTTCTCTACATACAGCAACAATCTGAAAGACTGTGAAATCTGGATTAAAAATCTCCGTACGGGCGAAAACACCATGCTTTGTCTTGGTCGTATGCCATCATTCTCGCCAGACGGACAGGAAATTGCCTTCATGCGTTATACTGCAGATGGGACAAGCACGTGTATCTGGACTATGAGGAAGGATGGCACCAATCAGGTTCAATTGACTGATGCCAAAATGGGCGTAGCTGATAATCCTCACTTTAGCCCCGATGGTCGTAATATCGTGTTTGTATGTACCAAGAAAGGCAAGAAAGATGCCGATCTTTATGTGATTGACCGTGGGGGCAACAACCTCACGCAGCTAACTATGAACAAGTCGTACGATGGTGACCCCTATTGGGCCAATGATGGCAATATCTATTTCTCCTCAGACCGAGGCGGTCGTGTAGGCCACTATCAAATCTGGCGTTTCAAGTATGGTAATGCTTACTCCGCTCCCATACCTGCTTCGACTCCTGTTTCTAGACCAGCGTCAAACAACAGTTATACCCCCACACCCGCACCGGCTCCAGTTTATACAGGCAACTATCATACTGTATCAGAGGGTGAAACTATTACCGATATCGCCAAACGCTATGGTATCACAGTACGTGATGTTGTCAAGTGGAACAATCTGACGACGATGACTATTACCCCAGGTATGAGACTCAAAGTTTCAGCACAATAATGAATTATAAATCCAGTCTGGCTATTCTACTGGCAATTACAGCAAGTTGTCTTAGTCTGTCTGCTCAAAACTATAAAGCAGACAGGTTGAGACGTGCTGTGAATAAATTGGAACTGTCGATAGTTACTGATTCGCTGTTGCCCGACACAACTTTATCATTGATAGCCAAGGATGGACGAACGGTTTATATCCGTACGAGTCCTCAGTGTGAGGTCGAGCATGTTGGCATCCCGTTGTTCAACGATATGATGCGCTTACTGCAGCCATCACCCGTATATGACTTTCTGGAATATGCTTTATTGAACTGGAAATATAAGATTGATTCAAATCTACTATATTTGTCGAAGGTTATCTTCAAGACAGGTAGTTGGGAAACGCTCCTTCAGAGTCGTATCAATGATTGTGAATGTTCTATTGAGAACCGCGACGACAAGCTATATATCGTCACCTGGAAACGAAATGACCAGGATGTTGCTGTGATAGGCATTCCCATAGAATATGAGTTATTGAACAACGACACCCGACGGAATATGGAACGAGCCGTCGTCAGCCAGTTACAGGCATTTGACACTGACGTCATCCGGCCTTTGCGGACTGTCGGTGAAGACGAACTGAGTATCTATGGTACTGAAGGTCTCTTTGTCGTACCGGGAAAGTCATACATCATTGATTTGCTCAACCAAAACGTCTATTACATGTTGACAACTGTTTACGAGACCGCTGATACTATTATAGGTAATAAGCCCGTCAGAATGAATATGGAAGCCATCTTACCAGTTATCGCCCGAGACATGGAATTCCCTGCCGAGACCTTTGCCAACCTGATGATGTGTGATGACAATTCCATCCCTGATGTCACGATGGAACTGGATTTCCACCTGAGTGACTATCACCGTCAGACAGTCACTATGCCAATAAGTCGGTTGCGGGCCTATTTCCGTCAACAAGGCTGTAACCTATTCTTCGCCTATGACGGTATGAAAGACGATGTGCTTCGCGGCGTGATGTTTGCAAGCAATTTGCCCAAAGGCTACAATCATCTGTTCAGCCTTCGTACTACTAAGGACATGCTGATGGCTGCTGTACCATCAATACATGCCGATGTCTATCTCTATATACCCCCTATCAGCAAGGAAAAGCTGTTCGGAACAGCCCCGACGAAAAAGTCATCTGCTAATTTTAAACTGCCATGATAAGAAAAGTATTTATCATCATCTACAGCCTCATTGCGATATCTTGTCTTGCACAAAACAAGACAACACTGATTCAGCATATCAATGAGATTAAGACTCAGAACGATATCTATTATTGGGACCAATATACCCATCCCAATGGCGATTCGGCAAAGATCAATGCCACTAAGCGACTCCTTCTGGACGTTAATTTCGATCGAGGGGATAACCCTCACTTGACGGTCGCAGAGATAATGCCTAGTGCCAAGTACATCAATATTGATCGAGGTAACCTGAAACAGTATTTTGTGTATATCAAGAAGACGGAAGCCCTCGCATTGAACGGCGGGAGCGGATATGTGCAGGCGACCAATGCCCCAGTGGCTGTGACTCCTGCATACATGACGCCCTATATTGCTCCCATTACCCCAGAGCCTAAAACCTTTATTCCCGAGGCTTTTGTACAAAGAGTCATGGAGACCAGAGACTTTCAGAACATCTATAAGCTCCTGAAATCGTTTCAGTCGCAAGGGCAGATCCTGCAGTTCGGTAAACTGAAAGACGTGGAGGACTATAGTTCCCTTGATTTGATTTTGTTTGACATGCAGAGTCAGCAGGTGATTACTATGCTTTCTGCCGAGACGGCGTCAGGCACTCGTGTTAATATGGTCAGCGGATTGGAAGACTCGCTGAATAATTATCCCACCGAGATGACAGCAGTCATCTGGTATATAAAAAAATAAGAAAGGTATGATTATGGATATGAAGAAAACCTTTGTGATTATCTCGTTGTTTTTCCTCTCTCTGGGTCTTGCTGCCCAAGACATCAAAGTGACGATTGTCGGGGGCATACAGAATCAGATTGTGAAAAACCGTATGGAACGCGGCATCTCGCAATTGCTGAGTGAAGTAAATCGTGCATGTGCCCAGGAACGGGCGTTACAACTCAACAATATCGACATGGCCCTAAGCGGAAAGAAAGCTTTGCAGGCTCTTTGGCAGAATTTGCACTTCCTTTGTGAAGACAACGAAATCGTTGAGACCTGTTTGACGTCGGCAGAAGGTTATGTCATCCGCAATATCTATACTCAGGTTAATCCCATGGTGGAGGGATATAATGACGAACCGGAGCGAGGCTTGACCATTCGTCTGACCCGTGATGGCCAAATAGCCAGTGTGGCGATGGCTGCCAGCGATGCTGTATATGGGCGTATTGTCGAACAAGGACTCAGCGTTACCGACTTGGAACGTCGTATTACTATTCTGAGTTTTGTAGAGAACTACCGTAGCTTCTACGACGAAAAGGACCTGAACTCCATCGACCGCGTGTTCAGTGACGACGCCATTATCATCACAGGTACCGTACCTATGCATCGCAGCAACAATAGTGATTTGGGTTCATGGCGTGATCAAATCAAGTATAAAGTGCAGAACAAACCACAATATCTCAGCAGTCTTGCAGCCAATTTCAAGCGTAATAAATATATAAAGGTGACCTTCAGTGATGTAGAGGTAGTTCGCCATCCCGCCAATCCCAACTATTACGGTGTGACCCTCCACCAGCACTGGAAGTCGAGCACCTATGAGGACGACGGCTACCTGTTACTCATATGGGAGTTCCACGACGGTCAGGATCCTATCATTCATTATCGTACCTGGCAGCCGGACAAAATCGGTTCGCACTCACTTACCAAAGAAGAAATTATAAACATTATGGATTTCAACATACCCACTTTGAATTAACTATGAAAATAAAACTATTACTAACAATAGCGGTGTTATGTCTGGTCGCAGTCACCGCTTCAGCCCAAAAGGCTACCGTTAAGAGTTTTACCCAGACGACAGACCACATTCCGGGTAATGACAGGCGCAACGACTTGAACGGCATCCCTTGTGCATTGGTGAAAGTACAGGTCGTCGACAACATTGAGCGCATAGAAGGCAACGTCATTGGCGACGTCGTCAATCGTGGCGTAGAGAAATGGGTCTATATGTGTAAGGGCTCTCGCAATATGCGAATCCATCTGAAGCACTTCCTGCCGGTGATGGTGATGTTCCGTGATTATCAGGTCAATGGACTTGAAAGTAATCGTGTTTACGAACTGGTCATTGAGGTGCCCAAGACAGCCGGAGGCAATGCGCCTATAACTGATATAAAGGGCAATAACCTCCAAATGCGAGTCAGCCCCAGCAATGCGACTTTGACGATATGGGGTGACGACATGGTTCGGCAAGCCTATCGTCCTCAAGATGATGGTATGCTGAGTGTATATCTTCCTTACGGACGTTACCATTATCAGGCAACGGCCAATGGCTACGAACCATTGGAAGGCACCGTATTTGTCAACGACGAGTCGTCGGTACACTATGTTGATATGTCAGCCATCATGGGTACGCTGACGATAAACTGTCTGACAGAGAAGGCTGAGTTCTATTTGAATAACGAGGTGCTCATGAAGAGTGAGAAAGCCACCAGCTGGTCAGGGCAGGTCGTTCCTGGCCGTTATGTCGTTAAGGTGTCACGCAAAGGCTATTTGCCCCAAACAAAGACGATAGATGTCGTTGCCCGCGAAACGACCTCCCTGCAGTTTGATCACCTGCTGTCTGAGGCCGAGCAGAAGAAGATGGAGCGAGAGAAAGAAAAGATTGAGGAAGAGGCTCGTGCGAAAGCGTTAGCTGACTCGCTGGATAAGCAAAGAGCTAAATTGAAAGAGGAGGAAGAACGTGTCAAGGCCCAAAAGGCATTGGAAGAGGCTGCGCAGAAGAAGCAAAAAGCCGAGGCTACCGCCAAGAAGATGGAAGAACTGGACAAGAAACCCATTTTCTGGGGAATTACTGCCGGCTATAACATGGCAACAGCTGGTCTTTCCTCCGACAATGATGGCTCCACGAAATCCTTAGGAGGCTTCCATGTCGGACTTACTGCTGATGTCAGGGTGGCCAATAATTTTTATCTTAATACAGGACTGATATATTCGGCTAAGGGCTATAAATACGACAGTAGGACGGTGAAGGAGAAAGCCAATCCTCAATTCATTGATATTCCCATTCTTGCAGCAATCCGTATCCCTGTGGCAACGACGGTGAAGATTCAGTTCAATGCAGGTCCCTACTTGGCTATGTGTGTCGGTGGTAAAGTGACCGACGAAATTAACAACTACTATGACGAATCGTTCTCATCGGCATATAGTGGCTTTGACTATGGTGTACAAGCTGGGGCAGGCATCATCGTCAGTCAGGCGTTCTATATTGGCGGCGGCTATCAGATTGGCCTAGGCAGTGACTACAAAAACCAGAACTTGTATGTTGGTATTGGATATAAATTTTAATGGTATAAAAAGACTGTTGACATGAAAAGGAATCATATTATAAGATATATTTGGGCGGTAATAGCGGCTGTTGTCCTTTATGCTTGTTCGGAAGCGGAGCCTTATGGAAAGAAACTTGCCGCAAGCTATTACCTGGAAATTGACAATTCCTCCTTGACGTTTGACGGGAAAGGCTCTCAGAATGTACAGGTGCAGGCTAGCGCCGACCTCGACTGGACGATTGCCAACCATCCTAGCTGGATTTATGTGTCATCCTCCAATACGAAAGGTAATGCCACCCTGACAATCACCGTAAAAGAGGACAATCCACAGACCACAGCACGTACGGGTACTGTCACACTACGCAACGAGCGCTTCAATCTCAGTGCCAGTGTTGACGTCAGTCAAGAGGGTACGTGGCTCAAAGTCGACAAGAACAGCCTTAGCTTCCCTGTCGATGGTGGTGCGGAGACCATCACCATTACATCGAATGCCGACTGGGAGGTTAAGGACTGCCCCTCATGGCTGAGTTACTCGCCGGAAAAGGGCAGTGCCGGGACGAATACAGTTACGCTGACAGCCGACGAGAACAGTGGTAATGCAGCTCAGAGTGGAACCGTCCGCATCTCCTGCAAGAGTGGGTCTATCAACATTCCTATTGACGTTAGCCAGAAGGAACCTTTCTTAAAGGTTAATATTGAGAGCTTGCCGTTCTCGTGGAAGGGTGGAGAGGCTGTATTCGACATCGAGTCTAACATCAGTTGGACAATTGAAAACTATTCCGACTGGTACACCGTGACGCCTTTATCGGGCAAGGGAAACAAACGGATTACCGTCAATGTCAAAAACAATACGGGGAATAGCGCCAGGGACGCTAGTTTGATTGTGCGTAACAATTGGTGGACATTATTTCAGAGCGTTAACGTGTCGCAGGAACGCCCGCCGTATCTCAATGTGAGCACCACTGAGATTTCGTGCCATCCAGGAGCCGATAGCTATTACTTTGACATTACGTCGAACACCTCATGGCAGGTCAGCAGTGACGCCACGTGGTGTACCGTTTCTCCGACAAAAGATAAAAATTCCAAGACCATCAAGGTAACGGTGAAGGCGAATACTGAAGGTAAGGACCGTACGGCATACATCACCGTGACAGGTACTGATGTGACAAAGAAGACGATAAAGGTCGTTCAGAAGTATGATTCGACAGATGTTGACCTCGATGACTTTGGTGGCGACAAAAAATTGTAATATCAATAGTATTCATTCTAAAAACAGATAAGAATATGAAAAAATATATATTATCACTCAGTTCTCTGAGTATCGCGTGCATCCTCGTTTTTGCACTGGCGGCATGTAGTCAGGACAACGATCTCTTTGACGCTCCTGAGGTAACGGAACCAGTTGCAGAAGAGTATGTTTATACCGTGCATCTGGACTGTGACGCGCCCCTGTTTGATGACGAGGCAGGTACTCGCGCAAACTACAGCTGGCCAAATGGCAGCAAGCTCTATCTGCGATTTTCCAATGGAAGTTCGTATGTAACAGGTACAGCAGTGTATAGCAGCTCTACTGGGAAATGGACTATCTCGTCGAATACTGCACTGACTACAAGTAACACTAGCAAAACATGCTATGCCAATTATTTCATCAATAGCGGGACGTCGACTTCTACTTATGTGAATTTGACTGCTAAGACGGCCTGCTATTATGGTGCTGGAACCTATACTCACCCGACAAGTACCGACATATATCTGAAGGTTAAGCTAAGTCCCAAAACTTGGCGATTAAGGTTCAGTGGCTCATCGAGTACAAGCATCACCGTTACCAATTCCAGTGACATCAATTACAATACTAAATTTGATATTGCTAACGGTACGTATACCGCCGAAAAGCAAAATGTAAGTCTTAGCGTTGGGTCTAATGGTTATACTGACTATGTCTATGGTCAGTTTGTCTATTCTTCCTCCAACAAAATATATGTCAAGAATGGTAGCGACACTTATTACCGTTCTGTCTCCGGCAGCAACCTGAAGGAGAAGGAGAGCGCCTATATGGTTATTCCTACTGCTTCGAACTATAGCAGCAATGGATGGACCAAGGAGTCGAAGTATGTGTCTTATTGTGACCTCAAAACCAGTTATCCTTTTGCATTTACCGACTGTATCATCACAGGATGGACCATTGGTAGCAACGTCTCTCGTGCTTATATAAGAGTATATAAGAGTTCTGAAATCAGCTCACTATCTGATGAAAGTATCATCAGTAAATTAGTAAATGAGACAACGTATAGAACTGCAAGCGAACTTAAAGATTATAGTTGGAGGTATGGCTCTCTTAGTACAAGTACAAATTATGTGCTTTGTACGTATTGCTACGACTCGAATGGCAATCATGGAAATCTGGTGAAATACTCTTTCAAAACGTCATCGACATATGATCCCAAGGCAGAGATAAATGAAGTTACATACAATAATTACTATCAACGTTGGTATTGTACTTTTAAAAAGCGTAATAGTGCCTATTCATATTATGCTTTTGCATATCAAGGTACGGATAACTATAACCAAGATATTGATTTCCTGGCCTACTCTGCAAGGAAGTCAATCGCGTTGGGTACCGCTACTTGTTTTTATGACTGGACAAGTTCTGTTTATGTTAGCAAAACCAGTATATATATAGTGTGGATATCATGGGCAAAGGATAGTTCTGGCAACATGGGTATCTATGACTATTGGCGGGGATATGCGTCATCGGCTCCAGAGATGACCCCTATAAAGAATGAGCCGAAATATAAGCAGGAATATTCTGGAAAAGATTATGCACTTGACTTGAATAGTACTCCGTTTAAACCCTGCGAGGTGTACGTTATGCCCTAATTACTAACTAGATAGATACAACTATTATGAAGAAACTATTATTCATTTTTTCCTTAATGCTTCTGCCATTACTGGCAAGTGCATTTACTGGCTATGCCGTTATTGACGGTATTCGCTATTATATCGTAACGAAAGGCAAAACCGCAGAAGTTAGAGGATACACATATATTGGTGATATTGTGATTCCTCCAACAGTTGAATACGAAGGCGTAGTTTGTGATGTGACTTCCATTGGCGAAGATGCTTTTTATTACTGTGATCTTCTGAAATCTGTAACCATTCCCAACAGTGTTAAGACTATTGGAGTAAGGGCATTCGCATATAGTGTGGAAATAGAGTCTATAACAATTCCCAATAGTGTAACTTCTATTGGTCGTTCGGCTTTCAAACAATGTGTAGGCCTTAAGACAGTTAGTTAACCTAGTGGCCTTACTGAGATAGAGAGTTCCGTGTTTTGTAATTGCAGGAATCTTACTACTGTCAATATCCCGGAGACAGTGACAAGCATTGGTTATGAAGCGTTTTATGACTGTCGGAGTCTCACAGAAATCACCATTCCCTCAAAAGTCACTTCTATTGACAGATGGGCATTTGGCGCTTGTGGGGAATTGGCAGATATATATTGTTTTGCACCGAAAGTTCCAGAAACACATAAAGAAGCCTTCTATAATTCTTACCCTGAATATATTACTCTTCATGTTCCTGCATCCTCTGTAAATGCATATAAATCTCAAGAGCCTTGGAAGAATTTCAAGAATATTGTAAAGATTGATATGCCAGAGTATACATTGACTTATATGGTTGACGGAGATGTGTATAAAACCTATCAGGTTGAAGAGGGAAGTTCTATTACACCAGAGCCAGCGCCAACGAAGGAGGGTTATACTTTCAGCGGTTGGAGCGAAATCCCTGAGACAATGCCCGCTCATGATGTAACGGTTACAGGTACATTTGCTGTCAGTCAGTACGCCATCACCTATATAATAGACGATGAGGTGTATACGACGCAAACCGTGGACTATGGTTCAATAATTGTTCCTCCGGCTGCACCTGAGCGCGATGGATACGATTTCGCATGGGGTGATTACCCAGAGACTATGCCTGCTTACGATATTATTATCTATGGAACTTATACAACGGGCATTGAAACCATCATGGCAGGTGTGGCTAATTGCCAGATATTCTCGCTGGACAGCAAGACTCTGAACGAACCTCAGAAGGGCGTGAACATTATTCGTATGAGTAACGGACAGGTTCGAAAAGTGGTTGTGAAGTAAACAATAAGGATGCCAGATGACTGGCATCTTATCAATGGAATAACGTCATGGAAGTTTGCTTTTGATTTGCTTGAGTGCATCCTCTATGCCAAGTATCTGCATCACCTCGGGGCGTTCGGCCAGACGTTGCAGATCGTCTTCGCCAACGGTCAGCCAGACCTGTCCGAAGAGGCCAATGGATACGGGGATGAACATGTCTTGGTAGAGGATGGTTCCTACGTTATAGAACGTATGTTCGAAGACCAGGAAGTTCCGGTTTAGGTATTCGTCGGTTGCGTTCAATGCCGTCATCGTGCTGATGGCATTATACTGTTGAAGCAACGGATGGCTATCCACTACTTTTTCTATGACTACCGTCAGGCCCTTTTTCAGTGTGTCATAATGAGCAGTCCGCTCTGGCTTCGTCATTGCTGCCAGAGCCATTGCTATCAGGATAATCAATGTAATGCCTATGAGGAACTTCTTTATCATTCTTGTTATCTATTCACCGTCTGACCTTATTCCTTTACGCTACTCCTTGCAAAGATACGAATAAGAGAGAAAATTTCAAAGAAAAATCCAAATTTATTTGGTTTTTCGTTCGATTTGCACTATCTTTGCAGGCAGCAATCCAACTATCAATAATTATAAAACAATGAAAA
>Ga0310691_10005738_pt1 | contig 13457 bp, 7 predicted proteins | sample 176DNAGHGlowgp2_FD_203887 | JGI IMG/M metagenome (GOLD analysis project Ga0310691, IMG submission 203887) | Sheep rumen microbial communities from Palmerston North, Manawatu-Wanganui, New Zealand - 1766 DNA GHGlow gp2 (v2) (version 2) | ecosystem: Host-associated > Mammals > Digestive system >... | reverse complement strand
CGGGATATAGGAATGGCTCAGAGTGCCAGCAAATATTCAACAGATATGGTCAAGGACTATCTGATTAATTATAAGTTTAAGACTTGGATGATACATTCTTCGTCTGGTATAGATGTAACAGAAGAAGACAAGAAGAACCGTGCTGACGAAATAGCCAGTTTACTTTGTAAGCATAGTGAATGGAAGAGTCATGGACATGCTATTAACAGAGATGTAGCATGGAATAAATGTAGATTAAAAATAACGCATTCTGAATCCATTGATGGTTTAGACCGCGCCATGAGACGGATGTGGGCTTTATTCTATTGGTTGTTCGAGAATACGCCAATGGCTAAAATCTTCTTGTCTCAACACTATTGTATTATTAGAAATGCGGCTATGAATGTTCCAATGCAAATGCCCAGATAGCCATGAAGAATCTAAAAGACACTTTACATGAAGTTGGCTTTTCCAATGAAATAATTGATGCTATTAGTGCAACACCACAATTGGAAAGTCAGGAAAACAATGTCGATGACATCTGTTATCAGACATTTGAGAACGATATAACAAGTTCTACAGAAATAAATATGAACGGAAATTCTAATACGTTCAACTATTACGGGAATGAAATCAAATAAAGCATAACATCATGATTCAAAGCGTTAATAAATATCATATATACGAGATTCTTTCAGCGGATGGTAATTTCTATTATACTATCCCTAAGTATCAACGCGAGTATACCTGGAGTTATCGTGAATGGGAAGCACTTTACGATGACATAAGCGAAAATAACGACGAGTATTTTATTGGGTCTATCATATGTATTCCTTTGGGAGATGCTATCAATCCTTATTTGGAAGTGATAGATGGCCAGCAGCGTCTAACAACCATCAGTTTGTTCCTGACAGCCATCTACTCTCGTTTGAAGGAACATAGAGAATCTTTGAGCGAAGATGACGAGGATGTTCTACCATCACTTAGGAAATCCTTGAAAAGCAAGAATTCTCCAAATGAGATGAAGTTGGTTCCGCAGATACAGAATTTCAACAAGGATGACTTTGACCACTTGATGAATGAGACAGGACTGCGCAAGGCTTCTGCTCCCAAGCACCCATATTATCCAATGAGAAAGATTGCCCGTTGCTTCACTTATTTCCTTAAGCGCATTGATAAGGAGATGGAAGGCATGGATGGTAGTAATGCTGTCAATTTCTTGTTGGGCAAATATAATAAAGTGAAGCAAGCCATGCTTGTAAAGATAGAGGTGTCTACTCATTCCGACGCGTATGTGTTGTTTGAGTCGCTGAATAACCGTGGAACTCCTTTGACTGCAATCGACTTGATGAAGAATCTCATCATGGCTCGCGCAGAAAGTAATAATCTCACTATTGACGACTGCTTCAATCGTTGGCAGATACTACTTGGCAACCTGTCCGATGACTACGGAATACAAGAACGCTTCTTCCGCCAGTATTACAATGCTTTCAAGCATCGTTTGAATGAGCCTTTCCAGAGTGACAACGACCGAAAGAAGGACCCATTGGGCGTTATGGCCACTCGCTCCAATTTACTTAATATCTTCGAGAGCCTTATTAATAAAAACTTATCTTCATTCCTGGAGGATATTTTGTGCTGTGGACAGATTTATTCTTGGCTCATTCTGCAAGATTCCACGGAAATGACTTATCGCAAAGCATTGGAAGACCTCGATCACATTCAAGGCGCACCGTCTTACCTACTTCTCATGTACTTAATGAGAAATAAGGAAGAACTTAATGTTACTGAGGAACAAATCAATCAGCTTATCCGATTGCTTGCTAAATATTTCGTTCGCAGAAATATTACTGACTATCCCAACACACGCGATTTAACACGCATCTTCATGGATATTATCAGTAAAATAGAAGAGTCACATTCTGTTGGTAATGATGTCATGTCGTTGATTGTTGATGTACTGAGTACACCTACCAATTGTGCTTCTGACGAGCAGTTCCGCCGCAGTTTAGAGGGCGATGTATATAAGGATAATGTGGGAGCAACGCGCTACATCCTATGCAAACTTGCAGAATCGGCCATGACACAAGAAACGTGGACAGACCTTTGGAGACGCACAGACAAGAAGGTCTTTGTTTGGACAATTGAACATATTTTCCCTGAAGGTGAAAACATCCCTCAATGCTGGGTTGATATGATAGCAGGTGGCGACAGACAATTAGCGAATAAATATCTAGAAGAATATACTCACAAGATAGGTAATCTTACTGTTACGGGGTATAATAGTACACTTGGAAACAAATCGTTCGAAGAAAAACGTGATCGCAAGAGCAAAGACGGCCAACGGTTCATCGGCTACAAGAATGGTCTGGAGATTAATCGAGAAATAGCAACTAAGGACAAATGGACGATTGAGGACATCAAAACTCGCACTACAGCTTTGGTTGATGAACTGATGAAAGTATATGAATTTCCAGGAGAATAATTTCTACAATAAGAATGAAACATGGAAAATGAAGTAGTTTTACAGAGGCTTTCATATATCAAGTATCTTTACTTTAAAGGAGAAGAACAAGCACGACAAGCAGAAGTCGTGGCTGGCTTCTCCATTCTTGCGAGTTTCTCGATATTTTCGCTCTGTGATCCCGTTGGGATTCAAACCCAAGACCTTCAGAACTACAATCAAACGCTAAAAGAATTGAAGTGTCATTTCTCTGAACGAAGAACAATGTGTCAAAGATTAATTGAACCGTGTCCGTGCTGTGCCATTGCGCCTGACGCAGCCTTACGGCGGTGTCGGGAACAGTATGTTTTTTCTAATGTTAGACAAGCCAAACGCCCTACAGGCAATGGAGGAGACACTACCAAAAGATGAGTTAGTCTGAAGAAAAGGCAGTAAAACTTTTGCTGTTTACGAAAATTCTCGTAATTTTGCAGCCAATTACGCACAAAACTGAATAAAAGTTATGTCAAATAACCTGAGATTCCAAGTAGTAGAGGAGGCGTTCAAGAAGCGCGCCGTAGAGGTGAAGGTGCCCCAGGAGCGCCCATCGGAGTATTTCGGCAAGTATGTGTTCACGCGTCAGAAGATGTATAAATACCTGCCAAAGGACGTTTACGACAAGATGATCGACGTGATGGACAACGGCGCACGCCTGGACCGCTCGATTGCCGACGCCGTGGCCACGGGCATGAAGCAGTGGGCCATGGAGATGGGCGTGACCCACTACACCCACTGGTTTCAGCCGCTGACGGAGGGCACCGCCGAGAAGCACGACGCCTTCGTGGAGCACGACGGCAAGGGCGGCATGATAGAGAAGTTCAGCGGCAAGCTGCTGGTGCAGCAGGAACCCGACGCCTCAAGCTTCCCCAACGGCGGCATACGCAACACCTTCGAGGCCCGCGGCTACTCTGCCTGGGATCCCACCAGCCCCGTCTTCATCATCGACGACACGCTCTGCATACCTACCATATTTATTGCCTACACAGGCGAGGCCCTCGACTATAAGGCACCGCTGCTGCGCGCCATCCATGCCGTGAGCAAGGCCGCCAAGGACGTGTGCCAGCTGTTCTACGACGACGTGACGAAGGTGCAGGTGAACTTAGGCTGGGAGCAGGAGTACTTCCTCGTTGACGAGGGTCTCTACAGCGCCCGCCCCGACCTGCTGATGACCGGTCGCACGCTGATGGGCCACGAGAGCGCCAAGAACCAGCAGATGGACGACCACTACTTCGGCACCATCCCCGACCGTGTGCAGGCTTTCATGAAAGACCTGGAAATTCAGGCCTTGGAGTTGGGCATTCCCTGCAAGACGCGCCACAACGAGGTGGCTCCCAACCAGTTTGAGCTGGCTCCCATCTTCGAGGAGTGCAACCTGGCCGTCGACCACAACATGCTGCTGATGAGCCTGATGAAAAAGGTGGCGCGCAACCACGGCTTCCGCGTGCTGCTGCATGAAAAGCCCTTCGACGGCATCAACGGCAGCGGCAAGCACAACAACTGGAGCCTCACGGCCATACGCCACAATACCGACAGCCGGCTGAGCTGCGGCGCCGCCGCAGTTCCCGTTCTGCTCCACGCCCCCGGCACCACGCCCGAGGAGAACCTACGCTTTATCACTTTCATCGTGGAAACGCTGATGGCCGTCTACCGCCACAACGGACTGCTGAAGGCATCAATCATGAGCGCCACCAACGCCCACCGCTTGGGGGGCAACGAGGCACCGCCGAGCATCATCAGCAGCTTCTTGGGCACACAGCTCACGGAGCTGCTCAACCACATAGAGACGTCGGACACCAACGAGCTGTTCACCCTTGCCGGCAAGCAGGGCATGGAGATTGACATTCCGCAGATTCCCGACCTCATCGTCGACAATACCGACCGCAACCGCACCTCGCCCTTCGCCTTCACCGGCAACAGGTTTGAGTTCCGTGCGCCGGGCAGTAGCGTCAACTGCGCCAGCGCGATGATAGCCCTCAACGCCGCCATGGCCGAGGCGCTTACGAACTTCAAGGAGCGCGTGGACGAGCGTATGACCAAGGGCGAGGACAAGATACCCGCCATACTGGAAACGCTGAAGGACGACATCAAGACGTGCAAGCCCATCCGCTTCGACGGCAACGGCTACAGCGACGAGTGGGTGAAGGAGGCGGCACGCCGCGGACTGGACGTAGAGAAGTCATGCCCCGTCATCTTTGAGCATTATCTCGACGAGTCGAGCGTGCAGATGTTTGAGAGCACCAAGGTGATGAACCGCAAGGAGCTGGAGGCCCGCAACGAGGTGAAATGGGAGATGTATGTCAAGACGGTGCAGATAGAGGCCCGCGTGCTGGGCGACCTGTCGATGAACCACATCATACCCGTCTCCACCCACTACCAGAGTCAGCTTATCAAGAACGTGCAGGGCATGAAAGACGTGTTCCCCGCCGACGAGGCCAACCGTCTGTCGGCACGCAACATGAAGCTCATCCAGGAGATTGCCGAGCGCACGGAGCGTATCGAGCGGCTGGTGGAGGAGCTCACCGACGCCCGCCGCGTGGCCAACCGCGTAGAGTCCATCCATGAGCGCGCCATACAGTATCACGATACCGTATGTCCCAAGATGGAGGCCATACGCTACGAGATAGACAAGCTGGAGATGATTGTCGAGGACGGCCTCTGGACGCTGCCCAAGTATCGCGAGCTACTGTTTATCAGATAGTTTTCTGCTATCTTCAATATTCTTTCCGAAGGTCTGACTCATGGGGCAATCTACTCCTACGACCACGGCCAATGCGGTCGCATTTGCAATGGCTGACCGACTGAAACAAGAATTGGAACGGCTGCCGGTAGCGGCTATAACAGGTACGCTCAACGATACGCTGCAGACTTCTACTGCAGCCATCGTGACAGCGGCACCTGGAGCGGGCAAGTCGACACTGCTGCCGCTGACAATGCTACGGGCGATGTCGGGTGAGCGTAATTCAGGTGACACTTCGTTTACTTCCGACGGCAAGATTGTTGTATTGGAACCCCGACGGGTGGCAGCACGCCAGATAGCGGCGCGCATGGCTTGGCTGCTGGGCGAAAGTGTGGGCGAGACGGTGGGCTATCGGATAAGGTTCGAGAGCCGCGTGAGCGAACGGACACGCATCGAGGTAGTAACCGAAGGTGTGCTGACGCGCATGCTGCTCGACGACCCCGCCTTGGAGGGCGTTGCGGCGGTGGTGTTCGACGAGTTCCATGAACGGAGCCTGAACACCGACGAGGCGTTTGCCCTGACGCGGCAGTGCCAGCAACTGTTGCGCGACGACCTGCGCATCGTGGTGATGTCGGCAACGATAGATACGGCCGCACTTGTCGAGGCTTTGCACTGCCCGGTTTTAGAGAGCGAAGGACGAATGTTCCCTGTCGAAATCATCCATACAGCAGAGGAATCAGACGTAAAGAATGTGGCTCAACAGACGACCAGAACAATATTACAGGCCCATCGTGAACGCGAGGGCGACATTCTGGTCTTCCTGCCCGGCGAAGGCGAGATACGACGCGTAGAAGAAATGCTATCTGACAGTCTTGACGGCACGAAGATATTGCCATTATACGGTATGCTGAGCAACGACGAGCAGGCAAGGGCCATTGCACCGAGTGCACCAGGGGAACGGAAGGTGGTGCTGGCAACCCCTATTGCCGAGACCTCGCTGACTATCGAGGGCGTGCGCGTGGTGGTGGACAGCGGTCTCTGCCGGAAAATGGTGTTCGACGCCCGTAGCGGACTAAGCCATTTGGAAACGGTGCGCATCTCGATGGATATGGCTACCCAGCGCACAGGACGTGCCGGACGTGTGGCGCCGGGCGTGTGCTACCGGCTGTGGAGCAAAGGCACCGAGGCACGTATGGAAACGGTGCGAAGGCCAGAGATTCTGGATGCCGACCTCACGTCATTAATACTCGACACCGCTATCTGGGGCGAGCGCGAAGTGGAGCGACTGCCGTGGCTGACACCGCCACCCAAGTCGTCTGTCGTTCATGCCCGAACATTGCTGCAGTCGCTTGGAGCTTTGGACGAAGAGGGGCGGGTGACACAACAAGGCAAGGCTTTGTCCAAATTGCCCTGCCATCCACGAATCGCCCGCATGTTGCTCACTGCTGACACATCTGAACGCATGGCTATGGCTGCTGACATCGCCGCCCTTTTAGAAGAAAAGGACCCACTGTCCGGCTGTGGCGACATCTCGATAGCCACCCGCCTCGATGCCCTGCGCCGCGAACGCAGAAACGGACGAGCAGGGCGCTGGGGGCGCATCATCAAGATTGCCCGCCAGTATGCCGAGATGATTCACACTAAAGACGACAACTCTGCCGTCAATCCTTACGAGGTGGGTGCTCTTCTGTCCTCTGCCTATCCTGAGCGTATCGGCAAGGCGTGGAAAGAGGGCGTGGGCGTGTATCAGTTGTCGAGCGGCACGTTAGTATCTGTCGAAGCAACAGCGGAAGATAATTCTTCACGCTTCACGCTTCACTCTTCACTCAACTCCGACTGGATAGTCGCTGCTTCGATGCACCGCAAACAAGGGGGAATAGGAAAAGTGTTTCTCGCCAGCATCGTCGACCCCAACGATTTGCGAGCCTATACCACCACGCGCGAAAACATCTATTGGGATGGTAAGGCCGGCACTATCGTTGCGCGTCAGGAGCGTCGCATCGGAGCCATCCTCTTAGACGAAAAGCCCCTCGCCGGCGACCATCGCGAGGCCATTCTGTGTGCCGTCTGTGAGGCCATCGCCAAGGACGGACCCTCGATGCTCTCATTCTCCGACGAGGTACAAAACCTGCAACGGCGCATCGCCTTTATCGCCACTCGCCATCCAGAGTTAGCGCTTCCGCCGGTCGACAATGACGCTCTTTGCGAAAGTGCTCCCCAGTGGGGGCCGTTCTTCATCGGTCGTGCCACCACGACAGCAGAACTGAAGAAAGTCGACCTTCAGGAAGTCATCTGGAGCCGTCTCACCTACGACCAGCAGCAGACCCTCGACCGTCTGGCTCCAACCCACATCACCGTCCCTACCGGTAGCCGCATACGCCTGGAATACCGCTTAGGTGCCGAGGCTCCCGTGCTGCGTGTCCGTTTGCAGGAGTGCTTCGGGCTCATTGACACCCCTATGGTCGACGGTTCGCCCGTGCTGATGGAACTTCTCTCGCCCGGTTTCAAGCCCGTGCAACTCACCTCCGACTTGCGCAACTTCTGGCAGGAAACCTACTTCGACGTGCGCAAAGAACTGCGTCGCCGCTATCCCAAGCACGCCTGGCCCGACAACCCTTTGGACGCCGAACCCACAAGGGGCGTAAAGCGGAGGGCAGCTGCAACATAATTTGTCCCCGGATGCTTCACAGCGTCCGGGGACTTTTCAATTTGTTTAGCTTATTTTAATTAGTCAGTAGTTGTTTGTATATCTTGTCTTGTTGTTTCCTATTGTTAACAGACGGCTACTGCCGGTTAGCGCGGCAGGTTGAAGGCGCGTGTCATCTCCTTCATCTGCTCGTCGCTCATGCCCTCAGGCTCGAAGCCCATGCACTTGGCATTGATATAAATCTTGGCACTCTTCGACAGCACGTCAATCTGGTCGAAGGCATCCATCACGTCCTTACCCTTGGCAAAGACGCCGTGCTTCTCCCACATCACCACGTCGTACTCCTCGAGTTCCTTCAGTGTGGCGTCGGCCAGTTCGTTGCTGCCGGGCAGGGTATAAGGCACAATACCTAAGCCCAGGGGGCAGAAGGCTTTCGTCTCGGGAATCATCGACCACAGAATCTTTGTCAGCACATCCTTGCCCAGGAACTCGCGCTTATGGCTCATGGCCACCAGCTCTATGGGGTGGGTATGCACGGTAGCTTTATAGCCTGAGCCTGTCTCTATCTGGTGGGCGTGCACTGTCAGGTGGCTGGGCAACTCTGATGTAGGCATCACAGCATTGTCGGCAATGATGACATACGATGCACAGTCGTCGAGTATGCGGATGATGGAGCCGTTGTCCATAGGCCAACGGGCGAGGTCGCGCATGCGCTTACCCGTGCCCTTGCAGTAGAAATAGCAGCCCTTCAGTGCCGGCAGCGTCACGCCTATCTGCTTGACGTCGCTGATAGCGGGCAACTGACGAATTTCGTCGTCAACATACTCGGTGACGTTTACCGTGATGTTACCACCGTTGCGCTCGGCCCATCCGTTCTGCCACAGATAGCCTGCAACCTCTGCTACTTTCTCCACCTCGGTCTTCAGCGCGGGGCGTCCTTCCAATATACTTTTCATTGTTCTGTGAGTATTAAATTTTCGAGTGCAAAGATATACCTATTATTTGGTATTACGCCACAAAATATGATTTTTGCGCTGTAATTTATGATTTTTTAATTGATTTAGGTCAATGACCTCTACCCTACCCCGCGCATTTTGCCATTCTTTTCTTGTCGGTTTCAAAAGTTTTCCATAAATTTGCAAACAGATGAATCATTTACTAAACAACAATTATTATGGACAACATTTTAGAAAAGATCTTTTCGCCTGAGACCTATGCGCTCTTGGGCCAGTGGTCGCTGTCGTTCTGCAAGAACGCCATCGTGGCCATCATCGTCTACTTCATTGGCAGCTGGATTATCCGCCGCATTGCCAAGCTCATTACCAAGATGCTCAAGCGCAGCAATGTAGACCCCACGCTCTACTCCTTCCTGACGAGCATCGTCAACGTGGTGCTGTGGTTTGCACTCATCATCGTCATCATCTCTATCCTGGGCATCGAGACGTCGTCGTTCATCGCCCTCTTCGCCTCGGCCGGCGTCGCCATCGGCATGGCCCTCAGCGGCACGCTGCAAAACTTTGCCGGCGGCGTGATGGTGCTGCTGTTCAAGCCCTACAAGGTAGGCGACTTCATAGAGGCCCAAGGCTACGCCGGCACGGTGAAGGCCATCCAGATTTTCAACACCATTATCCGCACCAATGACAACCAGATTATCATCGTGCCCAACGGCTCGCTCTCTACAGGCTCTATGAAGAACTATTCCGCCGAGCCCTACCGCCGCGTAGACCTCGACTTCCAGTTTGCCTATGGCACCGACTTTGAGGATGTGAAGCGGGCTATCAGCGAGATTCAGCAGCGCAACCCGATGATTATCCAGGGACCTGTGAGCGACTCTCCCGTTGTTGCCGCTCCCTGGATAGGTCTCACCAAACTGGGCGACAGCGGTGTCGTGGCCACCACGCGCCAGTGGTGTAAGGGCACCGACTACTGGACGGTGGCCGGCTATATGAACGAGACCGTCTATCAGGAACTCAAGGCCAAAGGCTTCATGTTCCCCTACAACCGCCTCGACGTCAATATTGTTAAATAGAAGGAGTTAGAAGGAGAAGTTAAAGGGATTTAGAAGGAGTTAGAAGGAGTTAAAGGGAGTTAGAAGTCAATAGTTTTACTACGAACAGACAATTGACCTTTAACTCCCTCTAACTCCTTCTAACTCCCTTTAACTCCTTCTAATTCCTTCTAACTCCTTCTAACTCCTTCTAAATGAGCGGCATGCCCAGCTCGCGGCACTCGCGGCGCATGTCGTCGGGCCATATCGAAGCCTGGATTTCGCCGATGTGGGCCTTGTGCAGCAGCACCATGCAGAGACGGCTCTGGCCTATACCGCCGCCGATAGAGAGTGGCAGTTTGTCGTTGAGCAGCTGCTGGTGGAAATAAAGCTGCTGGCGCTGCTCCTGATGCTCCAACTTCAGCTGGCGCAGCAAGGCCTCCTTGTCAACACGTATGCCCATCGACGAGAGCTCGAAGCTACGCCCCAGCACGGGATACCATATCAGTATGTCGCCATTGAGTCCCTTGCGGCCGTCCTCGGCCACCGTCGACCAGTCGTCGTAGTCGGGAGCACGGCCGTCGTGCTTCTCGCCATTGGCCAGCTCGCCGCCTATACCTATTATAAATACGGCACCGTAAGCCTCGCAGATGGCATCCTCGCGCTCCTTGGGCGTCTTGTCGGGATACATCTTCAGCAGTTCCTCGGCGTGAATAAACTTGATTTTCTCCGGCAGGAAAGGTTTCAACTGCGAATAAGTCTCACAGGTGAGGTATTCCGTGCGACGTATGGCGGCATAGATACGCTCCACCACATTCTTCAGGAATGCCAGCGTGCGGTCTTCGCGACGGATGACGGCCTCCCAGTCCCACTGGTCGACATAGAGCGAATGTAGGTTGTCAAGCTCCTCGTCGGCACGGATGGCATTCATGTCGGTATAGATGCCGTAGCCCGGCTCTATCCCGTATTCGGCCAGGGAGAGCCGCTTCCATTTGGCCAGCGAGTGAACCACCTCAGCACGGGCGTCGCCTAAGTCCTTGATAGGAAAGGTCACGGCACGCTCCACGCCGTTCAGGTCGTCGTTGATACCTAAGCCCTGCAGCACGAAGAGTGGGGCGGTGACACGACGCAGGCGCAGCTCCGTAGACAGGTTCTGCTGGAAAAATTCCTTAATCAGTTTAATACCTTGCTCCGTCTGCTTGGTGTCAAGCAGACGTTCATAGCCAATGGGTTTAATCAGTTTGCTCATAACGATAGATTTCAATTTTGCGTGCAAAGGTAAGCATAAAATATAAAAGTGCAAACAAAAACGTGCAGTATTTTTGCAAAACGTCAGATTTTCTTGATTTTAGCTAACTTTTTGCGCTTGCCACCTTCCATAGCGATGGTCGCAAACCTCATTTCGGCGCCACCGTTAAGAAATCATAAAGTTCAAAGAGTAACAATTCAAAGTTCAAAGAATTATAGTAACTTTGCGCCCGCGTTTCCAAGCAAGCGGTCGAGTGGTGTTAACATCCACCCTACTTGACGCGTGACGCATAACAGCGCTCCCGTAGTTTAATGGATAGAATTATGGATTCCGGTTCCATCGGTTGGGGTTCGATTCCCCACGGGAGTACTTTTTTTTCAAGCAAAATCATTGTTTTCTGCCCTCTAAATCTATGTTTTCTTCACAAAAAAGCTCTGTGAGGAAAGATTATTTAATATTTATTTTCTTAATTATTAAGAAAATTGTACCTTTGCACCCTGATTTTAGCGAAACACTGTAAATAATACACAATTTCTATAAACTTTAACAAAACATTTAAGAGAAGACTTATGAAGAAAAGACTAACTCTGATGCTGGTCAGCCTCATCCTAAGCGTAGGAATGGCATTGGCTCAGACAAAAGTTAGCGGCACGGTAGTCTCCCAGGACGACGGCCAGCCTGTCATCGGCGCGTCGGTGGTTGTCCAGGGGGCCAAGACTGGTGTCGTTACCGACGTGAACGGCCGATTCTCGCTGACGGTGCCTCAGGGCAAGAAGATCAGCGTAAGCTACATCGGCATGAGCACGCAAGTAGTAACCCCCAAGAACGGCATGCAGATAGTGCTCGCTCCCGACGGCCAGGCCTTGGACGAGGTGGTGGTGACGGGTATGCAGAAGATGGACAAGCGCCTGTTTACCGGCTCTACGGCCAAGATTAGCGCCGCCGAGGCCAAGCTCGACGGTGTGGCCGACATTTCGCGCTCGCTGGAAGGCCGCGTGGCCGGTGTCAGCGTGCAGAACGTCAGCGGCACCTTCGGTACGGCGCCCAAGATCCGCGTGCGCGGTGCCACCTCTATCTACGGCTCGTCGAAGCCCCTGTGGGTGGTCGACGGCGTGATTATGGAAGACGTGGCCGAGGTGGATGCCGACAACCTGTCGAGCGGCGATGCCGAGACACTGATTTCGAGCGCCATCGCCGGCCTGAACGCCGACGACATTGAGTCGTTCCAGATACTGAAAGACGGTTCGGCCACCTCTATCTATGGTGCGCGCGCCATGGCCGGCGTGATTGTCGTCACCACGAAGAAGGGTAAGGCCGGCAGCAACAAAATCAGCTATACCGGCGAGTTTACCATGCGCCTGAAGCCCAGCTATGCCGACTACAACATCATGAACTCTCAGGAGCAGATGTCGGTATACCGCGAGATGGAACGCGCCGGCTACCTGAACTTCAGCGACGTCTACCGTGCCTCAGACAGCGGTGTCTACGGCAAGATGTACCACCTTATTAATACTTACAACCCCGCCACCGGCCAGTTTGCACTGGCCAACACCGAGGCCGCCAAGAGCCAGTACCTAAGCGAGGCCGAGATGAGAAACACCAACTGGTTTGACCAGCTGTTCTCTAACTCTATTTCGATGAACCACTCTGTCTCGCTGTCGTCGGGCACTGAAAAGGCACAGTATTACACCTCGTTCTCGGTGATGAGCGACCCAGGATGGTACAAGCAGTCGAGGGCCAACCGCTATACGGCCAACATCAACGCCCTGTATAACATTTCGAAGCAGGTGAGCCTCAACCTCATCGGCAACAGCGCCTACCGTAAGCAGAAGGCTCCCGGCACGCTCGGACAGTCGATAGACCCCGTCTACGGCGAGGTGCGTCGCGACTTCGACATCAACCCCTACAGCTACTCGATGAACACATCGCGCGCACTGGACCCCAACGCCTACTACGTGCGCAACTACGCTGCGTTCAACATTCTCAACGAGCTGGCCAACAACTACATGGACCTGGACGTAATCGACTTCAAAGTGCAGGCCGAGCTGAAGTATAAGCCCATCACCAAGGTGGAGCTGTCGGCACTGGCATCCTACAAGTATGCGATGAGCACCATCAGCCACGAGATACACGACAACTCCAACCAGGCCATGGCCTACCGCGCCATGGACGACGCCACCATGCGCGACGACAACCCCTGGCTCTACACCGACCCCGACAACGCCAACTCGCTGCCGGTAAGCGTGCTGCCCGTGGGTGGTTTCACCCGCGACACGCGCAACAAGATGAACAGCTGGGACCTGCGCGCCACGGCCAACTACAACGACGTGTTTAACGAGGTACACATCATGAACCTCTTCGGCGGTATGGAAATCAACTCCACCGACCGCCGCAAGACGTGGTACCAGGGCACGG